>Ga0209611_10002924_pt1 | contig 29940 bp, 20 predicted proteins | sample S1TSphgellanicum_3_FD_187693 | JGI IMG/M metagenome (GOLD analysis project Ga0209611, IMG submission 187693) | Host-associated microbial communities from peat moss isolated from Minnesota, USA - S1T2_Fc - Sphagnum magellanicum MG (SPAdes) (version 2) | ecosystem: Host-associated > Plants > Peat...
TTTTTTTTTTCTTTTCTTTTCTTTTGGGGGGTTGTGGGGAGGTTTTAAAAACTCAAGACATTTGAAGGACATTTGTTGTGCATAAGGTTCTCAAAACCCTAATAAAACCCTAGCTTCCTATCCCCAAGTGACAACAACAAATAAGTATGTTTCTACTACCATAGTCTAGGGTCAGCTTTTCAGCTTCCATAATTGACAAAACTAATAATTAGTAATTTTTTTCAATTTTTTTTTTTGGAATTATGGTATTTATTCATGATCTTACACCACTGATTTTAATTGAGAATTTTTCTTTTTCTTTTTCATCAAAAAAATCGGCAATTTTTGGGGGATTTTTTCTTTCCTAATGTGAATTCAACTAATTTTGATATTTTTAGGGAAAAATATGCCAGTTTCTCAATCTCACAAAATTAAGGGATTTTTTTTGAAAAACCCTGATCTACTACACTAGTCTACTATAATATTTATAATGAGGAATGAAAATTATCTTTACCATAGGATTGCTGGTTTTCACACTTGAGAGTGCAATATTTTTTGCAAAAATAATAACCATTTCAATATTTGAAGGACTATTTTAATGAGGAAACTGACCTTAGGGTAAGGTGTTGTTTAACTATGTTTTTAAAGAAAAGCTGAATTTGCACATACCCAATTGCAATCATCCCAGAATGCCTTTTTTGGGACAAAGATTTGGGGGGTGGGGTGTTATTTGTTATTTTCCACACAACCTGAAATCCATGCAGGAGTCTGTCATCCCCAACTGCAAATCAAGTGATTATAATTTATGCCCCAAAAATTGCACACAAGCAAATTGGGTGCCAGCAGATTGCACCAATCTTTTTGTTAATGATTGCTATTCAAAGAATGATAATATTTTATTTTTATTTTGCAATGATTTTGATATTGCAGATTGACCTTTGTTTCTTTTTGCACTGAAATTGCTCTTCCCTATTGATTATTCCTTTTTTTTTTCCTTTTTCTTTTTTGATAATGTAATTGCTCTAAGATTGCTCTTCCAGATTGATCATTTCTGTTTTTAACCTGATCTGGTTATGGTACTAGTGTAAAAGAACATACACAAATATACTTGGTCTGTGGAAAAGGCTTGTGCTTGGGTGTTAAATTATTTTTTTAATAAAAAATATAAAAATAAAAGAGCCTATGTGGGCAATGAGATTGTGCAAATTGGTGCCTTGAAATTCTTTTTTAAGTGTTGCCTTAGTGAACCAATACGTAAAAATGTTTCATGTCTTTTGCATGTGACCTATGCACAAGACATGCAAAATTGCAAAGGAGTTTTTAACAAGAATTGGGAGCTTTTTCACACATGTTTCTCTAATTTTAGTGAGGGGTAAGGGTGCACAAACCCTAGCATAATGCATAGAAACTCAACCATGCAATCTCCTCCTCATACTGAGAGACAAGGCTCTAGCACATTACTTGTGTAATTTTGTTTTAGCAATGAGGTTGCTATTCAAGAATAACCATTCTTTTTGGAATGAGGATTTCTGATTCCAAATTGAGGCATTCTTTGATTGTAATGAGATTCATCATATTTTTTTAAAAACTAACTCTTCTTTGGCCATGAGATTGCTGTTCTAGATGCCTCATTCTTCTGTAATGAAATTGCTCTTCCATTTTGTATTGCAGTTGCAACTGCCCCCAGACTTGTAAGATTTCTATTTGTGTGTGTGTGTGTGTTATAGCCTTTTTCAACTGGCAAAATTTACCAAAAAGGAAAAAAAAACTGAAATTGAAGCAATTTTGAGGATTTTCAATTGCCATAATTCGAAAAAAGTTCATCAGATTTCTACATTTTCTGCCAGTGAATAGCCAGAAATACAGAAGTATGCATTAGTTTTTTTTACTTTCATACACCATTTATAGCCAAAATTGGCTAAATCTTCATGTGGATGATCACCACTTAGGCTACATCACAAAATTGACCCCCCCTTTGCCGCACCCAAAAAAGCCCATTGGTGTGGTAGCCAAAAACATAGAAGGATGCTTAACTTTTAAAAACTTTCATATGCCATATATAGTCAAATTTGGCTAAATCTTCTTATGGATGATCACCACTTTTGCTACATCACAAAAGAACACTCCCAAGTGTATGTGAGAGAGAGAGAGAGAACATGAAGGCGTGGAGAAAGCGCATGATGAAATGTAGAACTTAAAAAATTGGGTTGTGCATTTAAAGCTTTAAAAACATTCTATTCTGTTCTTAAATGCAAAAAGGAGCAACCAATGCACATACTATGGAGCCAGCACCCATCAATGCACTAATCTGGATGGATACTGGATGAACAGGAAAACTTTTTCTCAATGGGTCCCTGTCATCCAGGATTTACACGCCTTCACAAAGAATCAGTGCACTATTTTGGATGGATACTGGCTGAACAGGAAACTTTTTCTCACTGGGTGGTCCCTCTCATCCATGTTTTACATGCCTTCACTAAGAATTAGTACACTATTTTGGATGGATGTTAGCTGGACAACAAAAAAAATCTCATTGGGTCTCTATCATTCATAACTTACATGCTTTCACAAAAAATCAGTATACTATTTGGATGGATGTTGGCTGGACAAAAAACATTTCTCATCGAGTCCCTGTCATCCATGACTCACATGCCTTCACAAAGAATCAGTGCACTACCAGAGCAGCTTCAACACAAATGATATTATTTGTAAAAATATTGAAATTTTCACAAAAATAAAATTGAAATGATTTAAAAAAGGAAAATAAAGAATCTTATGGAAATATTAAATTTTCCATATGAAATCTTCAAATTGAATTACTAATTCAAACCGAACGTGTTGAAGCTGCCCTTGTATTTTTACAGTATTTTGGATGGATGCTGAACAGGAAACTATTTTCTCATCGGGTGCTCTGTCAGCTTCTAACTTACATACCTTCACCAAGAATGAGTGCACTAATTTTGGATGGATGGATGCTGTCTGGACAGAAAACCTTTGTTTCTCATTGGGTCCTTGTCATCCGTGTCTTACATCACTTCACAAAGAATCAGTCAAGTAGGGGGGGAAGGTTGGGACGGGTTGAACCAGCACCCACCCCCATACCCGTCACCTTCTTGAGTGAGGCCTTCTTGGTGACCAAATTAAACCCAAGAAATGTTAGATTTGGACTCAGAGACCCAAATTTAGTCCAAGCACAGGCTATTTATATTTTTTTTCCTTTTTAGAAACAATTTAGATGAATTTTTGAGAGTTTACCATGGTCCCAATGTGAGTGCTGCTGGTTCATTGCCTTGGGTGAACATGCACCAACGTTCAAACCTCCATCTTTTTTAGGTGAGGAGGCCTCTTAGTAGTGGCCATAATTTAACCCCCAAAAAAAAACATTAGATTTGAACTCCAAGACCTTAATGTTAGTCTTTAAAAAAACATGAGACATTTGTAATATTTTTGAAATAATTAGAATGGATTTTGTGAATTTTACCATGGTACCAACATGGGTGCTGGCTGGTTCACCCCTTTTTTTTTCTTTTAAAAAAAATAAAAATTTGGTAAGTAATTAATTAATTAAGGAGCCAGACCAGTCCTCTAGCCAGTGACCAAACCAATCAGTACCGGAATGTTTTTGGTTTTTGGCGGCGGGATGTCGCCAGTGTTTGATGACGTTGGGTTGGTTCAGCTTTTATTGATACTATTGCAGAAGGGAGGCAAAAACAAATTTTTTGTAATTAATAATTAATAATTAATAATATCAAATAATAATTAATAATTAATAATTAATAATATCAAATAATAATTAAATAATTAAATAAATATCTCTCTCTCTCTCTCTCTCTCTCTGTGTCTTTGTGCCAGTCAAGAGTCTGAGTCATTAAGACTACTAGTAGGCTACTGTTTGTGTTGGGAAACGGTTCTCCTTTTTTTTTGTTTGCTTTTTCTCTGTCCTGTCTCTGGCTGCAAATTATTATCCAACGTTTTTCTTCAGCACTTCCCTTTCGTTTCGTCTCTCAGGCGGCGACTCTAGGAGTCATTGGTCTGATCTCTCCCCCACACTCTTCGATGCAATTCGTGGCAGTAGCTCTGTGTGTGTGTGTGTGTGTCTCTGCGTGAGAGAGAGACACAGAGAGAAGAGGGAGAGGGAGAGAGAGGCTCAGAGCGTGAGAGAGAGAGAGAGAGAGAGAGAGAGGCTCAGAGAGCATCTTTGGGGGCCTGGTGCAAGTTCTGCAACCTCCAAGTGGTCTGCCATAACTGGTCAAACTGGCAGCAAATAATAATTACTCCCACTTAAATGTTTTTTCAAGTTCACAGAAAACCAGGAAGGAATATTTCCAATTTGCTGCACTTCACTCTACGAGAGCATCTCCACGCTATAACTAACACATGACCCCCCCCTAGACACAACACCCCCTACTATTTTTGTACCAGTATTTACCATATCCAACACACGTAGTGTTAAATTTTTATTCCCCATTCCCTATACCCATTATTAACATTGAAAAAGAGGAAAGTAGAAGTGGGAGACATGGTGTTTTTTTAAATAAATATTTAAACTATTAAATATATTTATTTTTCTTTATATATATAATTTTAATTTTTAATTTTTCACTTTTGTGGATTGGCAATCATCCATAAGAGGAGTGAGCCAAATTTTGGCTATGGAAAGTAGATTTTTTTCAAGATTCCTGCTTAGTTCTGGCGACCAATAGGAACTCATTGTCTAAATATGGTGACATGTGACCTTTTTTTCTCTCTCTCTCTCTTTCCCAAAAAAAAGGGTCCTGGTTTCACATTTGCACTGGTTTATCTTTTTTTTGTCCCTCGCCCCCCCAAAAAAAAAACACTGGGAAACTATTTTACATGTCACCAATTGAGCTAAACACTATGGTTAGCCAATGTTTTTTTTAAAAATTCAAGTTAAAGTAACCCAGAAATATTTCCAAATTGCTGGACTTCACTTATTTAGAGCATCTCCACCCATACCCCCCCCCCCAAATTGGGCCTCTAATAGTATTTACCATTGCCAACATACAATGTTAATTGTTCTGGCATTCCCACTCATAAACCTGAAAAAAGTGAAGTATAAAAAGTGAGAGACTATTTAAATTTCACCACTTGGGGCCAATAGTTATGCTGGCCAATAAAAGGGAAAAAAAAATTAAAAATTAAAAATCAAGTTAGACCAAACCAGGAATATTTCCACTTGCTTCACTCACACCCTCTATTTGGGCCTCTAAAAATATTTACCACATCCAACAAAATAGTTTTAAAACTTCCCTATTCCTCCTCACCCATAAACACAAAAAAGTGGACATTAATTCAAATGTCAAATATTGGCACAAACCATTATGACCGGCCAATCAAATGCATTCATTTGTTTTTTACAGGCACTATTGGAGGGCTCTGAACTGTGGGCAAATGGGGATTTTACATCATTAGAATACCTACACTTCATTCAAAACTTAGTGTACATACCAATTTTATTAATGTGTGTGGAGATGCTCTTTTACTCCCCTCTTCTTGTTCTTGTTCTAGAATTTTTTTTAAAAGATTTGTGAGGGAAGTTGGTGCAGAGATCTGACATCCATCGAGTAGTAAAGTTATACATGTAATTACTAGAAAACATGAGAGACAAGAAGCCATGGGGAAGGCTGATTTGATGATCCCCATAACTTACTTTAGCCCTCTATGAGATGTTTAGTACTCACAAACTCCACAAAATGAAAAACTACTAAAGGACAATCTTGAACAGGAAGTACAAATCCATACCTAGTAGGATTCCTAATTTTTAAAAACTTGCCCATTGTGACCTTCAGCCAAATTTGGCTCTAAAGTCCTCTTTTGGATGATTTCCAGCCAATCCACTTCACAAAATTGAAAAGAAAAACTCTGGTTCTCATCTTAGTTTGATGAGAACTGAATGTAATTGCTATAACTGCATTTTTTGCAAAATTCAAATAGGTAGCCCCATTTTACCTTGCTAACAAAATCTTGCTGAAAGAGAAGCATAAAGAGTGACCAGACTTGCAGAGATTTATTTATTTATTATTATTATTTTGTTTTTTGGGTTGGTGGGTGAGCGGGGGTGAATTTTCGGTTTTTGGTGACCCAAAAAATCCAGTGAGACTGACACAAAGCATTTTTTGCAGGAAAAAAAAAAGCACCAAAGTAACCAGATTTTTAGGATTTTTTTTCTTCTAAAATCGCCATATTTAGACAGCAGGTTGCAAAAATATAGCACGAGTCTTAAATTTTTCTACTTTACTCTCTTTCCAGAGGCCAAGTTTGGCTAATTCCTCTTGTGGATAATTGCCAGTGTAATTGGCTACATCACAAATTTGAATTTTTCAAGAATATTATTATTAAAATTTTGAATAATAAATCTAAATATTTTTTTAAAAATTAAAAAAAACCTTGAGAGAGAGAGAGAGAGAGATGCACTTCAGTACTAGAAAGATGGAGAACTTAAAAGGATTTTCTTGTGCCTACAAGAGTGTGTGGCGGATTGCAGCGAGCTTGCTCAAATTTGTAAGGCACAACAGTAACCGTTGTTGTTGTCTCCAAGTACGACAAAATATACTACTCTGTCTGCCACTGTAGCCAGAATTTTTGGTCCTGTACAACCAACCTCCTTACGAGCCAGCACTTTCTATGCAGCTGAAATCCTTCCTTTGTATAGAAAAAAGCTTGGGAATATTGTCTCAGACTGTATCCGCCTACAATATCGTTGTCTCTGGCATTAGCCTAGACAAAAGGAAAAAGGAAGCGGAGTGCCTGGCTGTAGGTACACACAGTTAGTTAGTTATGAGAAGATTTTCTAGACATCTAAAGCCAAGGTGAGGCAGCCAGTATACATGTAAATTGATCACACAGGATCAGACGCGGTCCGTATGCTAAGGACCATCATGTCCATTTGTAAACGGTGTTTTTTCTTTTGTGGCTTTGTACATCACCGTACATTCTCAGTGAAATCTCTTGTCTAGAAGAAGGATTGTGTTACCTTTGTCTTTGTACATCACCCTACTTTCTCGCAGCTAAAATCTTGTCTAGAAGGATATCAAGAATGTTGTTCCAGACTGTGTATGTTCAGGACTATCAGTTGTGTCGTTGTACCAAGTAACAGTGATTTTTTTATTTCTGCCCTTTTGTACAACATCACACTACTTTCTTTAGCTAAATCCTTTGTCTAAATAGATTTGAGAATGTTGTTCAAGATTGAATGCTCAGGACCATACAGACCACCATTTTAATGGGGTGATTTTGCTTTTGAACCCCCTGCCCCTGTACATCACCACCACCCTCACTTTTTCGACTAAATCTACTTGTAAGGCTTGAGAATGTTGTTCCAGACTGTAGGCTCTCAGGGCCTCCATGTAACGGTGAATCTAAGAATTGAGAAAGAAAAAGCAGAAAAGGAGAAACAACAACAGCAAAACAGTCAGTCGGTGGGTGGGTGCGTGGTGGAGTTGGAGTTGTCCCACCACATGACATCATGTTTTAATCAATGTCGTCCTTGTACAATTGGAATGATATGGGGGAGGGGACCTTGGTCATATGAAAGCAATAGTCAAACACTTTCAGCAAGCATGTTGGCTATTGCAACGGAGCTGGGCTTTGTTTTCTCTTTTTCTAGGTAACCTGATCATCCTCATCTCTAATAAGTTGTTAGTACAGTAATCAGCTGACTAGCCTGTTTCACGATAATATCATGGACGCGGGGTCTTCATCCCAAGGAGGTTTTTAGTTTTGCTGCATGGCTTTCTGCCTGCCAAGCCCACCATCATAGAAGATCTAAGCCCACCAGCACCAGAGCTCACACACACCTCACTCAATGGCATTTCTGGAAGAAAAAAAAAATTGCCACCACCTTCAACTTCACAGACCTGGCATCCACAGTAGTAGTGCCATTTTCCAGTCCTTTCCCCCAAGTTCTGTGTTGGCAATCGGATGTGAAAAAGTACTACCGTACTTTGGGAAAAAAATCTGATGATTATTAAAACAAAAGGTACTCGGCACTGTGAACAAAGTGAAGTGAGTGAGCAAGCAAGCCTGCATTCTGTCCAGAATAACACCCGACCCCCCACATTGAACTGTTTTCAAAGCTACATTCTGAACTCCATTGTGGGTGATGACAATTTATTTATATATATATCACACTTAGGAACTTGAGTACATGATGCCTTGACACAAAGTTCAAATAAGAATTGCTTCAGGTAGACCCAGGGGCTAAAACTACGTGAAGCAATTCAACATGTTTCAGGTCGCCTCTACGACTTAGCCTAAGTCTTACCCATGAGCTAAGACTTAGCCATTGCCCTAATATCGTCATGACTTTTGTTACAGTAATAATTTTCTAATTTAGAACAGGTCCGCTTGCAATCAAAATGATGGCCTATAGACAATAGTTTAGATGATGCTTAATTTGGCTTTGTTTAACCTAAAATTGAGTTTGGTGCTGTAAATGTGCAGAAAGTACAGTGCCCTTTTGAAGGGTCAATAATTTTTTTTTTTAATAAATCATTTTGATTGGTGTGTCACGATTATTGGCCTATGTGGTGGCATTTTATCCAATCCTCACTTTACACTATTGGGGATTTCATGTTTATTGAGGACGATAGGGGGGAAGAACTTGCACACTATTTTGAATATGGTAGATATTTGCACAGGCCCACATACTTGGTTCCACCCATACCTTCATTTGAGCCTCTAGCAATATCTATTACATCCAACATAGTGTTTATTGTTGCTAATCGAGTTGCTCTCATGGCATCTCCAATGTTATTGCCTTAAATGCCCTTGTAACTACATTTTCAAGGCCATTATACAGGTGATGTGTGTAGAGCCGACCCAAAATCCCCACACACATCTCATTGTCCACAATCACCAACACGTGTAATGATGTGTGTATCACACACGTCTTGGTCTTTTTTTCAAATAATGTAATTTTGTTTTTGATTTTCTTTTTTTAAGTGTGATTTCAAGGACTTTATCAAGTGCTCTACATTTCACATCTCCATGATCTATGCAACACAAGAAAAAATGTGTTGTCTGCCTAGGTTACTTCCTTTGATTGCATGCATTGTAGATGGAAAAATTTCTCAACTACTTGACAATTTTAGTTTATTGACAAAAATTAAGGATGTTCCTATAATATAATAAGTAATTACAAATAAGAGGCATTGGTTTTGGCATGTTGATTTAGGTTTACTAGATGGGAATAATGACTTGAATGTCTTGGACAGGTCTCAATTAGTTTCTAACTTGTAGTAGAGTACAAGTAAGGACATAATTTTAAGTGATTGGGAATCACTACTCCAAGTACTATCTTCTCGTCAATGATATTTATTTTCAATGGTCAATTTTTGTGCAAACTATGCATGCATTGCAAGGTGAGAAACAAAAGTATTTTGTTCAACAATAGGAAGCAATGCAAAAGGATGTACAATGGAGCTTCACAGTGATACAAAATAGGTTTGAAATTGTTCAAAACCCACCTAGACAATGCAATTAGAATGTGGTTTTTTGACATTTTGTATGCACATGTCATCATGCACAACATGATTATAGAAGATGGGAAGACTGAAGGCCTTGAAGTTTGCTTTGATGTTGCTAACATTTGCATTAGATGTGAGTTCACAATTGATTACTACACACAAGGCAATAGAAAAATCAAGAAAATGCAAATATTCATTACATGTTACACAATGGTCTCATTGAACATCTATGAGCTTTGATAAGCAATAGTGAATTACAATGAAGGTAAATTTTTTGAAGCATATTAAGCTTGCTTCTATTTTCAATGTTTTGTTACTACTACAAAAAATTGTTTGTGTTGGCTAGAAAAGGCTTAAATGTTGTTGCAAGCACCGATGTTCCTACAAGTTCAATAGTCAAAGAAGTCGCAATGGACCTTGTAGCTACATTCAACTAAAATCAAATATTTTTAAAGTCCTTTGATTATCAAAGCATGAAATACTCTTGCATCTCCACTATTAGCAATGTTGTTTTAGGCAATGTGAAAAGTGCCATTGAACTCTAATCTTCCAAGATGGAAGTTTTTTTAGTGTGGCAACAACCATGTGCACTAAATTTCCTTTACTTATTGGTTCAATTTTTTTTTCAACTTTGTCATTTTCTCAACTTCCTTGTTTGCCTTGCAACCTATTAAGCATTTATTGAAACAAGTAGATGAAAACCATTGATTTGCATGATTTCAACCTCGCCTTAATCATGTCAACCCCAAAATTTTCATATTGGTATACAATAGTTTACATTTCATGGGTGGTGTCCTTTTCATTTTATCACATGCATCACCTCAATGAAGTCCATCCTTTACAATTGACCAACAATGTAGAAAAATTTGAAGCTTAAAATTTGTGGTTGTTTGTTTTTAGAAAACTTTCGAACTTTTTATAAAATATTGTCTACACTTATTCCAAATTCACACAATCCTTGAACAACTCCATAACATCCTGCATACTTTGACACATCATGTTTGATGATACCCCATTTCATTTCTAGAGACCTTGCAAGCCACTTTGCACATGTTGTGGAATGATTATCGTTCTAGTGATCCATCCCAAAATGTTGCACTCTTAAACCCATTCCTCATTATTGACTCTTGTGAAATGTGTAAGAAGGATCAACACAATTGGCACTCTGTGTCAATGCAAAAGTTTTTCCTTTTTTTCTTGTTTGATGTTGTTTAAAGAATTTTGGCTTTGGTCCAAAGAATGATGCCATATTTTGCATGTGGCACAATGTCAACAAACACTCTTGACAAAATTGGGTGTGGTCCTAATATGTGTGTAAGATCTGCAAAGTTGAAGAAAAAAAATTATGTGTGAATACCCATTTTTGATGTGCAATCTCAATAATGGGATGTGGTTTTCAATATCAATCATGGCTATTATTTCTTTGTCTCATTAGTGGAAAGTTTAGGGTGAATGTTGAAAATGCCTTTAAAATTTACTTAGTTACTATCCACATGAATGAACTCATATTGTAAATAAACACATGTGGATGCAAATCTAACACCCATCTATCTCAATTCAATGATAACATTCATGACTTGGTAGGACCAAAGTCATACATACATAATTCATCTTCATAATTATTTTCCTTAAGTGGTGATTGTGATTCAATGAAGCCACTAGCACCAATTTTTTGTTTATTGGTCGTCATGTTCCAAACCTTTGCATAATCAAATCACATTGACATAAAATTCATTAGGAAAACAAATAAACCTGAAAAAAAATTGAACATTTATGACTAGTTAATTAATGGTAAAAATGCATTGAAGACACAATTTCAAATAGATTTTGTAAGAAACAATTGTCAAAATTACTTTTAAAATGACCCACATGGACATCTTTTAAAATATTTTTAAAAAATAATTCTAAACAACTTTTTATTTATCATACGGTTATGAAGTAGACTATCAAAGTTAGTCTAATTGAGGATCAAAATTGGTGATATTCTGAGTTTCACCCTATATCTTCAAATGCTTTTAGACAACTTTTATATTGCCATTAACTATTCATAAAAGAGTACATTCATGCTAACAAGAACTAATGATGCACCTTTAGTGACTACTTATTCTTAAAATCTTATGAAATATTCAGTTTGTAAATTGAAAAAGATCACTAAAAATTTCTTATGACCCAAAAAGATGTTGCACTATACTATGATATAAAAATGTGTGTAAAGAATCTCATAAAAAAAAATTCATTTTCAAATCATTTTGGAGTCATTTAGGGATCCATTAACATCAAAAGACATTAGTTATAATGTTTTAGGAATGTTTTAGAATATTCTATCTTTATTAGATTCATTTGAAATTATTCCACATGTTTTCATTATATATTTGAAACATTGTTATATATAAACACATTAAAGAAATTTATCACATTAATAAAGTTTTAACACTAAAACATGAAAACCCAAGCACTAGTCACACATCTATTGGCTCTCATTAGCTTGAATGTACCCAAAAATTTTCAAATATTGTGCAATAAATTTGTGATTCATTGATCATCACAATCTTAGCATGAGTACAAAAAATGTGGTATACCAATCATCATTTCAATCACACCATCACAAACAAATAATGGGGCTTTTCCAATTATTACCTTTAGAAAAACACATAATATCCCACCTTTAATACAACACATGTGGGGGTGGAAAAGGGGGAAGGGGGAGACATCATTTTAAATTCATGCATTCATTTATTACCTCCCATAGTGTGGATCACAAACATGCAATTCACTACCATGCCACCTAGGTGCAAATGGGATACAATGAGCCAAGGAGATTATTGTAAAAAAGGATTACATGTCCTTTTTGCCAAATTTTTTTTTCATATGAATGAATTTTGAAACAATTTTTTTGGAAACTTATTATAATAAATGCTTATAGTTGTCCAAGTACATGGAAAAAAAAAATTCATGATTTTTTTTCATCATGACAAATATTTTGAAAGTGTCTTGATTCCTTGTAAATTCAGTGTTTCATCTTTAAAAATGATAATAATTTCAAATCATAACCATTTTATTTTTTACCTTTTATGTTTTCTTGTATGTTAAATTTACAATTTTTCTTAACACATCATGTACATTTTACCCCATTTATGTGTGGCAAAGGACTTTTGAAGTTTTTAAATTCTAAATCAATTTTGGAAAGTTCTTTGAATTTTTAAAGTTTTACAATTCCATATATCTTAGGGTATGAATGTTTTTAAAATGTGGTTAATAGGTATTTATCCTCTTAAAATTTTCCTCATCAAATGTGATTTGTTATATGAGTCCTTGTGATAGTCCTTTGCAGAATTGATTCATGTCCAACACATTCTTGTTCATTTTAAAAGTTCTAAATCAAAACTTAAAACTTAAAATTTCATCAAATGAATTTTTGGTTTGAATTCCCTAACATTCATATGAATGAGAAAAAAATAACTTACCATGATTGCCATGGCTTTAAATGGCAAAACATAAATATTTACCCTATTTTGACTATTTTTCTTTGTGCTCTTATGCCCTTTTTGGCTTGTTGAATTGTGATTAGATTGACTTGTTGGGCAAGGTTATTTGACGGATATCCTTGAATAGCTAAAAACTTGGACATAATGAATTAATTAGTGTAATTCTAGGTTAACTAAACATTTTTGGTAGGATAACCTAGTTTTTGGACATATTCTAGATAGAATGAACAGTTAGTAAGACTTTAGCTTAACTAGATAGGAAATGTAGACAACACAATTTTGGATAATTAAGGGACTTGAACCTTGACACTTTGACATTTGTAAAAGTATGTAGGGGACAATTTTGGGGTATGGGCTAGATGTACAAAGGTAGGTAATCATTAGTAATTAGGGTTGGAAGGGGGGACTTCACCACCTTTAGGGTTAATTCAACTTTAAACCCTTTTCAACTTTAAGTGGGTTAGTATGTAGAAGGTATGTTGTTTTTGGGTGTCTCTTTGTTGAGTGGAAAATTACAAAAAAAAAAGAAGGGTGAGGATCATGACAGAGTGGAGAAAAAAGCTATAGGACACCCTACTGTTGTCAAAAAGAAGAAAGGAAGTAGGATGGTGATGGGCAAGAGGGGACAACAGAGACAAGTATGGGTGAAGGGAGAAAAGAGGAAGGGGGATATAAGAAAAACCCTTAGAAAGGCAAGGGGATCATCTGTTTTTTTTTTGTTACTAAGGTGAGTTGTAAATAAAACATTGGGGAGGGAGGTTGTGGGAATGTTATGCATAGTAGGAAGGAATCATTTCATGTTTGTCATAAGTTGATCATGCTATAACTTAGTTTTAGTTAACCTTGATGGGAGTCAGACAAGGAGAAGAAAATTAGATAGTAAGAACTATAGATAAGAACAAAACATGAGGGTTAGGTTATAGGGTAAACAAGGTGTGAAATTTGTAATGACAGATAATGGTTCCAAAATCTAAACTCACAAACGTTGTTGAAGAATTCATATAATAGACCCTTGGTAGAATTGTTAAAAGAAGAGATAACAAACCCATTAAAATCATAAGTAGATAAGTATACCTCAAAACTCAGGGTGTAATATTATGCTTAACACCCCCCAAAATGTATAAATTCAAAAATCAATGACATGGTTATCTTCTTCCTCACATGACCTATGAAAATGTTATTATGGATGTTACCAAGTACAATATGTTGTTTCGTTTTCTTGTGCATTCCTTCCACCGCACAACCTCCTTTATTCATTCACAAGATCTATCATAACCCTAACCTTGGGCTCACAACCAAGGTTAAGGCAGGACAAGGGGTGCAAGTCAAGAAAATGTTTTGAAATTTGAACACATTCCTCAAGTGTGAAAAAGTGAATCCCAACATTTCCAAATGGATTCCCATTTTGGGAATTAGAATCTTTGAGTGTTTTGAATTGTTTCTGGAATTATGAAACAAAACATTGTGGTTTGCATTTTGTTGCAAAATTGAGAATCAATAGGGTTCAAGTTATTTTTTATATCATTTGACAAACCTAGGGGTGGATTAAAATCTCAATTCCCAAGTGTTCCTCTAAGAAAGCCTTTAACCCCAATAACTTTGAAAGCCTTTGTAATTCACATATAATTTGTAATCATTTTGAAACTTTGAAACTTGTTGACAACGAGCCACTAGATGTTCATTCTTTACACTTAAACTTTTGAATTATTTAGCTTCAATTTTTGGAAACTCATATCAATGCTCTTTTGAATTAAATTCAAATTGGGACCCAAACCCAAAACAACCTATAACTCCCCCAAGAAAATGTCCATATGGTTTGCAATTTTAGAAGCATAACTTTTTATAGTTATTTCATCTATTATCTAAATTTAAACCCACTTGGTATCAACCACAAAGAAAAATCAACCTTACATGAAACTAATTATAACATTAATGTTTAGAGCTACAACATATCTCTTTCAAATAAACTTCATTTGACTTGAATTTTTCCATTAACATCTTTTCAATATCTAAATATCCCTAAAGTTTTAGCCCCAAATGAATTGATCAAAAGAAAATATGATAAAAAATCCTTTGTTAAGCTAGTAATTTAAAAATCACATATATTTTTCAAATTAGGTTTAATTTTTCCTAAATTTAAACCATAAAAACATCTCTCTACCTCCTATACCCTCTGGCCATTTTAGGTCAAAATTATGATACTAGATCAAGATTTAAGTTTGACTAACTAGACCTTCAATACAAATTCTTGTCATGTAAAATGAAAAGCACTCAACATTTTTCAATCATTAATATGCTCTGCAATAAGTTTTTTAGGTAGGACTAGTTGTAGGTATAGATTAAGGTCTAAACCAAAAACACAACTCATGTGAAAATCCTTAGTGAATTTTCAATCTTTCAACCTTCATCTCTTGCAATAGAACTTGACAAGAATGAATGCTTAAAAAATTACCCACCTTTTGTACCTTACAAACCTAAACCACTTTGGTTTCACACCATGTCATTTTGTGAAATGCTTTCATCCATTCCTAATCCCATTCATACTAGCAAGATGCACAATTTTGTTGATGTGGTTTGCCATGACATTACATTTATGATTACATTTATAATTGAATGTGAGACACATGATTACATGATTCCGTAGGCAATAAGGACCCATTGTTTTTACCATGACATATACAACTATGATGTATACAACTATAATGATGTGGACAAGGCTAAACTTTCACCAAATATTTAATTTTCTTTTGAATGCAAATGTTTTAACAACATGTAGGGCTAGAAATAAGGTAGACGGATTTGGACAAACTTGGTGGCAAACATATATAATATTCATATATGGTGGTCATTGGAGGAAATTGAACCTCTCCACGTCCTCAACCGCACACCATCACTTTGACCATACGATAACCCCTTTCAACTTGTGACAAAAAATGTTATTGCACATGAGTATAAATATGTATATCTCCATTTCACATAATATTATGAAGTTAAGTAATTTCCACATAGACCATTATGCTAATATTTTGAAATTTGATTAGTGTATGATATCATATTTATTTTAAACATTCGGGCTATAAATTCAAATTAAATCATTTACTTTAATAAATTTTAATTTTAATGATATCAATTTCACATGTCTTGAATTTCATAATTAGATATAGTTCTTTTATTTTTAGTTTTAAAAGTGTAAAGACATTACATTAATTTAAGATATGTATCTCAATATGAGACTTTGGAATGTATTTTCTCCAATGTATTAGACATCCTCTATATTCCCTTGGCTAAACCATGTGCCATTGCATCATGGGAAAGACTGAAAATTCATATTTTGTCTAGGTCTTGGGAAGTCATTCTTCATCCTAAACTACATTATGTTTTGTAGTCCTAGTTGTTTTAAAAGCCTCGCACAAGCTTTCATCCTAGCAACAATTATAATACTTTAGTTATGAAGTTTGATTATTGAATATTTTCTATAACCTAAATAACCTTGTGAAAGCTTTTAAGAAGGTCTTGAATTCATATTGAATTGAACCACCTTCAAAAGATTGCATGTCAATTCAAGCAAAAACATTTTATAAAGAAATAATAAATTTGACTTGTGAAACATAGCTCACTTTCAAAAGCAATTTCTTGATGATTTGAACACTTTAGAAATAAAATTTACTTCATTGAATGAATATTTCAAAAACCCTCCGTATCACATTTTTCATTTGTTTCATTTGAGCAAAATTTGCAAATTAATTTAAGACATCTCAAAGTTTGGATTTCCAAGTGTGAATTCAAAGCAAATGTGTATAGGGTAGCACCCCTGGAGCAGGGAGTTAAATAATGTAAAGCACCCAAGCCCCTGCATGAAAATATTAAGATTTAGAACACATGAACTCTTCTAGAAATATGGTGACCAAATTATTTCAAATTTGATTCTAAATGCAATTAACTATTTAAATATGCTAGCTGACAATGAGCAAATTCAAATTAAATCTAAAATATTTTCAGAAACTAGAATAAATTAAAATTTTGAAATACCACTTCTATATTAGGAATCAGAATTTAGGATTAAAGAGAAATTTTATTCTATAATTATTACTAGAAATAAAAATGAAAATGAAAAATCCATATGGGCAGAATCCATATGGCAGTTACTTGTACATGCTCAAAATGAAAAGAGCCATTGAGAAGAGAGACTACTGGTGTCACCAATAATCCTTTGCAAGAACAGACACCATCCTCAAAGTGATGAAAGAAATAGGCATCCCTGACTTTGATTGTTTGCCCCATAATCTTGGCAATGAACTTTGTGGCTATGTGACAGTCCCCACATTCCCACAGATTCTTGAAAATGTGCAGTGGAGTTGGAGAAGGTGTGCTGATGAGCCCAGTTCAGCCAAGAAGATCGACCATGCAGGTGTAGTATGCCAATTTTGCAGAAATCTAGTAAACAGCACAATCCTTCCTGCCAGGTCTGCATGGCTACAAGCTGAAAGAAGAAAAAGAAAAGTGACATCATCTGGCTCTACATCCTCTTCACATCAGTTCAACGTGTTGAAGAGTTTCCTTGCCATGCCCGCGCATGGTGAATCCTCTAAGCAAGGTGTTTCAAGAGACCACACCATGGGATGGCATCTTGTTAAACACCCTCCAAGCCTCTTCCATGCTCCCACATTTGGCATACATGTCAAAAAGGCTACTCCTCACAAGGGCATTTGATACAAAGTCAATTCCTATAATTTGTTTATGAGCACACCTGCCCTCTTCAAGTGCCAGTACATTGGCACAGGCATTCAGGACCCCAACAAAAGTGATAGTGTTTGGCAGCACACCTTCCGGTTGCATTTGATGAAATAAATTCAATGCCACCTGCCCTTCCCCACATTTCACATTTTCCAATATCATGGCAGTCCATGAGACCAATCTCATGAGGACATCTTGTTAAACACTTTCCAAACCTCCTCCATGCTCCTGCATTTGGCATACAAATCCACCAGGCTACTCCCCACAAACACATGAACCACAAACCATGTGAATGATCTGTTCATGAGCATGCCTCCCCTCTTCAAGTGCCCCTACACTGGCACAGGCATTCAGCACACCCACAAAAGAACCACAGTCTGGCTGCACACCTTTCTGCTGCATTTATCTAAATAGTTCCAATGCCTTCCACCCTTGCCCAAATTTCACATATCCCAACATCATGGCAGTCCAACAGACCACATTGTGTGATGGCACCTTGGTGAATGCTCTCCAAGCATATTCCATGCGGGAACATTTGGCATACATGCTAATGAGGCTACTCCCCACAAAAAAATTAGTCACACAACCAATTTCAATGACCTTTCCATGAGAATGCCTGGCCTCTGCAAGTGCTTGTAAGCTAGCACATGAATTAAGCACCTGGAAAAAAGTGAACTTGTGAAGACTCATGTCTTCTTGTTGCAGTTATTGGAAAAGCAGCAGTGCCTTCTCAAGTTGCCCAACCTTGACATATTTTGCAAGCTTCTTATTCCATGGAAAAACCTTCAACTGCATTGTGCCTGGTGCCATTGCAGCCATCTCTAAATCCACCCATGCAGGTGTCCAATGGTCGTCAATCCAGAGGCCCACTTTTGTCTTTTACGAGTAAAATCAGGATTAAATGCATTCATCTACCACCAAAATTACAAGCTCAGCGCCTCACTTTGTGTGCAATCTTGTATATTTGCGTGAGAACAGAAGAATATTCTAGGGTAAAGAGGAAGACAAAAGACAGTTTAATCCACTTGGTGGTGGTTTAAGAAGCATATAGAAGAAGCAAGACAAGGCAGTAGAAGACAGGGAGAAAATTTACAGTAGCCGTGATCACTGAGCGCCACATTGTTTCAATCCTCTGTCCTCTGGGAAGCAGGGCAGGTGATTGCAGAAGCAGAAATTGTTGCACTTGACGCGAAGGCGAAGCACAGACACATAGCAGGCCCGCCCTTGATCCGCCCCATTCCTCCCCGCGTGGAAAAGGACTCTACTCCCTAAAGAGCGATTGCACTGATGATGATGTCACGTCCATCAAAACAATAAAAACATCAACATCATCAACTTGCTTTCTCTTTTTCCACCGTGTAATTGCACAAAACCCTAAACCCTAAACTAGGAGAGGAGAAGCAGATGTGAAAGGAGAAAGCACAACAGACACGCATTATGCTAACATATCACCACTCCCCCTGCAGCAGCAGTTAGATGACCTAGTTTCTTGGCCCTTGCAAGATTGCAATCTTGTGTCACCTCTAGCGTTATTCTGCGCCCTGTAATGTCAGTCAATACGAATTCTTGATCGAAACACAGCGACCAAGTGTGAGAGGAAGATGATGACGACGACGGCGCAGAGCGTGCAAGTTAGGGTTTGGTGTTTCTTTTCCCCCCAAATTTTACGAGGTAGGTGGTCTGGCGATCATCACAAGAGACTTAGCCAAATTATTTGGCTAAATGTCAGAGAGCAAAGTAGAAAGTATGTGGCAGCCAAAATCTAGCTGTTACCTACCTACCTACATGTCAGAGAGGAAAGTAGAAAAAACTAGAAATCTTGCTAGGCTGCCTCCATCAACACCATCTTTGTGTTCTTACTTCCATGTCTAATGTTCCCCCATGTGAAGTCAGGACTCAGGACCCTCTGCCTCCACCAACACCATCTTTGTGTTTTTTTGGGTCCATGTCTGATGTTTCCCCCATGTGAAGTCAGGACCTAGATAAGCTGCCTCCACAAACACCATCTTCCTGTTCTTATGTCCATGTCTGATGTTCCCCCCCTCCTCCCCCAAAAAGTCCATTTTCATCAGGAATGGTCGGCTGGTAAGGGGGTTCAAATGATGGGCAACACCTCACCAATAAGGTAGGAGCACCATAAACCCTTCAAATAAGCAATGTGACTAAAACAAAGGTCTGCTGACAAAAAGACAGGGTCTGGCTTCTTGTGGACTTACTTTTCCTTGAAAGACAAGTTGTCTCAAAACTTATCACGTTTGAACAGTTTTGTTGACAATCAGCCAGTTTTTCTGTTTTGCTGAGGTATTTCATTTCCTCCTGGAATGGAAACACAATTTTTTATTATAAAAAAACACTACTTGATTACTGGATTTTATAAGATTGAAGTTTTCAGATTGTAAATATGTTTTTATCTACCAATTCGGGAATTACTGAAAACCAGCTCCCCTACAAGAAGAAACTCTTCTTCAAGCTCTGCCAGCAAAGTCAAGAGTAGAGAAATGAGATGCAGTCTTCTTGACAATCAATTTGAGGTGGATTTTCAAAACCATTATTACTGCTATGGTGGAAAAACCATATCAACTTGGAAATTTGCAGAATCTGTACATTGCACAGACATTGTATACCAAGAAAATTCTAAGAGGAAGAGGGAAGCATTTGAGTGATAAAAATATATTGTCTCATGTAGGAAGGAATTTTGGTGCTCACCTTGGTTGCTCTGACTGGAACCTAAGCTCTTTTGTGAACTGTTTGCAGGTGTTGCAGCTTTGGACAACTCCAGTGTGCAAAGCACTGATCACAAAAAGAAGGCACTCGAATACCATAATTAGTTCCAGTTTGATGAGAAAATACATTGATACCCACAGGGTGCACTCAAGGTAGTGTTTCATCACTCACTCTTATTTCTCTTATAGTAGTCGCATGTAAACATTCTAAACTTGAGAAGAAATCTGATGCAGAACAGGAAAATAATTCTGGTAATACTGAGTTCTTACTCGCACACTTTTGAAGCAGTGTTTCATCAAGGTTTCCTTTTCATTGCAAGAGGACTTTGTTAGTTCTAAAACAGAGAAAACAATTACCAGGAATTGAGCATGGCTGGATGGGGACATTGCCAACCTCACAAGCTGCTGTTGTGTGTTCAGATTTCAGAACACCTTGTCAGTTATTGGCTATGATCATGAACTTTCACAAAGTATTTGGCAGACCTCTAAACAAGTCAACTCCAGGCAAAATCATATTGCTGCCTACAGGTTTTTGCATCCACTACAATACAAGCAAGAATGCAGTACCAGAATTACACATTTGTGCCAAAACAGCATCACTTCCATTTCTTAAGTTTGTCAAAGGTAAAAACTGCCAATTTATCTATTCTTGCTGTATCAGGTCTTGCCATCTGCTTTCAAGCTGCCAAATGCCAATGCCATTGATCATTGACATGTCCCAAGGCTTTGTGTACAAACTTAGTCTTCCTCCAGATGTGAAAAGCACTTAGACCAACAACATTCTATTTTCAACCCCAAGTACAAGGATACCTTCTCATATATTTCCTCCAAAATGAAACTCCTTAAATTCCTAGTAAAATCCCTCTGGAATATCAAAGTGCCTAGGTGTCAAGAACAATTTGTGAGCTCAAGAGCTACAGGTGAGCACACTTCACAACCGGGACCCACTTGGGTGTAGTCGTACTGTTCCAGAGAGCACCACCTTTCCACGCTCCTTCACTTTAAGCTTAAAAGTTGCCCTAATGCACAAAGATTGCAGCACAAAATCAAACTGTCTGAAACTCACTCGCAATACTTCAAGTGAAACAATCATAAAACTTCAACTTGTGAAATAAAACCCAAGTCATTTTATCAAAAAAATGAAAAGTCGACCATAGAATGTAATCAACATCAAGACAAGTGTTATCACTTCAAAAACACAGAAGAGAAAATATTCAACAATGATTGAAGTCAATGCGGAGGATTGTACATACACAGATTCTTTTTTGTTTTGCCAGATTTCAGTGACAAGAGTCTCTCCAGGGAACACATGGAGCAAAAAGCGGCCCTGCACTGACTGTATCAAAGTTGGCTCCCCTCCACAACAGAATTGGATAATAGCCCTTGTTGCATACCCAAAAGTGCATAAACCATGCAAGATGGGGCGAGGAAACCTTGCAATCAAGAATACCAAAGTCAGAAGAAACTTTCGCTACTGTCAAGAGATGCTTCTAATGAGCCTCTTGATCTGCTGTATCTGAGACACATGATAACTTTTTTTTTACACATACACGGTTTGAAACTCTTCCTTGATTTGTCATCCAAACAAAAGGACTTCAATCAGAAATTTTCTGCTCAATTTGCCATAACAGGCATCCAATATACTGTGTGTGAATTTTGACAGACCAACCCACAAGAAAAGGAATTGCAAAAGTGAAAAGAGAATCCATACCCTGCAGCTTTAGCATAGGAAGGATCAGAATGGAGAGGATTGTAGTCTCCAGATAATCTGTACAACAATGCCTGCCATGTACCAAAAACAAAAGCAAACTGTGAGAAGAGATTCTGCATATTTCAAATGAGTTTGAGCTGGTGTCAGTGACAAAGTGTTTGTGTGCAAAGACAAAAACAACTTGTGAGAAAGCCAAAGCTTAACAACACTGAAAAAATTGTGACAGAAACAATAACGTAACAATCAATATGAACTGGAAAGACAAAGCACAGGATCTACAGAAGCAAGAATGAGGAGTCCAACAGACCACCGAACAAGATTGTTGAATTACAGCAAACACAAAGTTGTAATTGTTGATGAGGGTGATCTCAAAACTCAACTGGGGCTGCATAGCTCTGTCTCAGTTTGGTTTCAGTATGTATACCTGTGAAGGATGGGTTTGCTCTTCAACTACAATATCAGGTGGCAACTCTTGTGCTAGAACGCTGGGCTTTGACAATGGAGTCAAATTTAATTGTGACTTGCGCTCTGAATATGAAAATGGTGGTGATGAAGTTGAAAATCCTCCTGCTCCACGCAAAAATACTGTTATCCTGTAGGAATAAGAGATGGATGATTGAGTCCAGGAATCTTTCAGCAGTCCAAAGAAGTCAACTTTGAAAAGAAGTACTATCAGAATTGGTTTATGCATCTCAGGGAAATTAAAAAAAGTATTGATGGTGGAGCATGCATCTGTGCACATACAGCTAAATAGGTTGTTCACAAGTGAACTTATCCACAAAATTTGACCTGGAACACCTCAAACCAGTGAGGTTCACGTGGCTGACAAGATGAGATTCACAAGACCAGGAGGACAACTGAAATAACCTGTTCATGCAGAGAACGTCTCCTGTGTCCATGTTGTGGCTGAGGACCTCCAACTCAAGAACAGCAGCTTTCACTGCATCAAAGTTCTGTAGCAGTTCAACCTCTCACACCCATTGAAACTAAGCACATTTCAAGTTCTGGTCTAGGGCACTTGTGGCAAGCCAATTATGAGCATCATGACATTTCAAAGCGTCAAACATGACAGAAGTTAGTGAGTAATATAGTGTTGCAGATAAAGAAAATTTCTTGCACACCATACAACAAGAAACAAGATCTTACCCTTGTCTTGGAGACCTGAAATTCGGATATTACTTCGAATCTGAAAAGAACACACAACACAAAAGGATTCCATGAGAAAGAGTGATGTCAGGAGGTTCTTCAAGATGTACATCAGTTCAACTCAAAGGCAACTGTGTGGATGGAGTCCTGAAACACAGAATCTGAAAGGTAGGTGGCCAAACTGTAGGTTACATTGCCATGGGTTGGAAGAGGCTTATAGACTTCCAAATATTGCTCTCCATGCAGTAACAAATTGCGATCAAAGCTGCAGAAATCCAACCCAGTGAGAATCCTTTGTCAAAACAGCATCAAGCCAATAGCCCAAATTATAGGAATTCATGGCAGCCTTGCAGGGAGGTTATTGGTTCAATTCACCACTAGGCAATGTTAGATGCCACATATATAGCTGACCCAGCTATAGTCAGGGTCACCAGGTAAGCAAGTCAGTGACAAACCATGTGGATACCCTGGGGTCAAACCTTGGGGGAGGGTTGGGCAAATGCGGTGCCCCTGCTGCAGAGGTTAGAAAGTGATCACTTCTGAAAATGAGGCAGAAGTCCTATAAAGGGTGAATAGCCACTCATCATGCTTGGATGGAAAACTACAAATCTCCCTTTTTCTTCATTACCAAAACCAAAAACTATCACAACAACAAAGGTTCATGGTTTACACTGGTTGTTCTTACCAATATTCTCACAAACCACAACAGGGACATTGCCTTTTTACTGCCAGAGCCAGGGGAGAATGAATTTGCAACAAGTATTGTCCCTAGTTTTGTACTGCAAGAGTGCTGAACATGCCCTAATGTTGAGGTGCATAACCCTCATAAATGAGAAGGTAAGTGAGGAACATATGCATTGTGAGAAGCAATAGGCATAAGTTACACACAATTTACATACTGCTAAAAAAAAAGGTTCTCTTGAAATAGAAAGCAAAGAGAAGTGCACTCACTGAAGACCTGGGACCTTGCTCAAAAGCACCACAAAATCGTTTGCAAACAAAACTGCAAAGGTTGGCAAAACCTGTGAACACAAACCCACCCCAGGAAATGAAATAAGCCTTCCACACACAACTGAGGACACTGCATTTGGCTTCAATGTAGGTCACTTGCTTTATGCATGACCTCTGGTTGTCACCTATCTGCTAGATGCCATATTAACAGATGGCTGTTAGAGAAGGAATGTTATATTGAAAGCAAAGCCATGTCCACTTTGTTTCAAGATATGAATGGAGTTTGTATACCAGCTTTGAGATTACATGCAATCATCTCTCTTTGTCAGAACAACAATATGTGTCAAAAACAAAATCATGATGAGTCTTAGCTGAAACTTCATTGGGTCCACTACCACAGTTCACATCAACAAATATGATAGCCAAATGTTGATTGTCAGGAGTGTCTAGTAACCACTCATCCCAGTGCAGCTTTAGTCTACAGAGATACTACCACAGGCTCCCCATGAGCTAGCACTATACTTAATGTTGATGGAAAACTGCTATTTAATTATGTACATAACCTTCATCAATACCAGGTCCAGTGATCTTTGCCACCATAGATAGTAATCAGGAAACAAATTTGAAAGAGTGAACTATTGGGTACATCAATACCAAACACTTCTGATTTACCTCTGCGACCCCTGCTGGGCACTAGGTTTATTTGAAAAAACCCATTCTGACAGGAAATTCAAAACATTTACTGTAGGGACAGATTGAACATCAACCTGCAGTTATCCAAAAAAAACTCTTACCTTGATAGAAGACTGACCATCTGGATGATACAAAAAAGGGAGTTCTGTGGGATTGCATGCATCCGCCCCTTGAGCTCCCACTCCCAGTGCATAGAGGGCTACATCCCTGCCAGAGCCTGAACAATATTAGGGCAAATGAAGCAACACAGCAGCGGACAACAACATGGCAGGAAAGCTGCTCCCAAAGAGGTGGTGCACAACACTGCCAAGAACAAGTGTGTTCAGAAGGTGGTGTATACCTTTCTGTGTAGGTAAAGTCCACCTGCATTGAGAGGCCACCAAAAAGGATCATGACAACCCAACCACATTCAGGCTCTGTGTTAGTCCCTTAGAATACCACCAGCCACCGCTCTGACCTCATTTCTCTCATCCTCACTATCCAGAGCAAGATGCAAAAACTACAATGCTAGTGAATTAGCCCTCTGAAGTTCTGCTTAAATCTGAGGAGTAACATCAAAATCAGACAACAAAGAATTTTGCTCGTCCCACAAAAGGATTTCTGTCCCCCACCTGCCTGTTGAAATCTGTTGTGGAGGGAGTAAGATTGGCTTGTAAACCTTTGTATATTCTTTCCTGACAACTCTTGGATGTTGTTCCATAAGCTTATCATTTGTCTAACGAGCTAAATGCCATGTACATGTGTGCAGCATAAATTATTAGACTGTGGAGTAAGAGGACACATCGAGATGTTGGCTCATGAAATTTGAGAGGATTCTTGCTGTCAAAAAAGTTTTAAAAGACATAGAAAAGAATGTAGACGACTTCAGCACAAGAAAGACCTAAATCACTTCACTCTTCGTGCAAGAGACTCACGAAACAATCGCACCCAAATGGAGAGACAGAACTCCAGGCCTCCAGAAAATTGTACGGTAGAAGGGAAGGAGACTTCCAGCTTCCACAGAAAAAAAATTAGACCAAAATTCCTCCAACAGAAAAGCTTAAGTACTCAATAGGCAAGCGACACGGAAAAGAGGCGCCACGAGGACTCCTAGATGCCGGACATACAGGACCGCATGAATTGCAACAAAACTGGTTCGATTTCAAAACTGGCATCGAAGACAACACCGCTTTCCGATATCGGATGCACAAAGCGACGCGGAAGATATAAGTTCCGAGCATAAAAGGGAGAAAAGAAACATGACAAATTGGAAGTAGCGTCCATAAAAAAGGAGAGGGAGCCAACAGATTACCACAGGCAGTTGAGCGGCGAGCAGAAGATCAGGATTGATGCGAGGCAGCACCATTGCTGAAGCAGATTACCTTTATTTTCTCAAAAAACAAAGGATTCAAAAGATGCACGCGAAGAAAAAAAAGGAACCAGGAGCGATCTGAATAATAAGGGATTCGGTGGCGTTAGCCGCTGGTTCCGCACGCCACCTCGTGAAGTAGCAGATGATCCTTGCCTCTGCTCAAATCGTCTTCTTCGATCCGCGACTGGCGATCGCGATGTCGCGAAATTTCAGCTCCACGCAAAGCGTCTTCGGCGCGGTACTCGCAATCCCGCGAACTTTGGCCGTCTTCTTCTTCTTCCTCTTCTTAGTATAAGGACGGAGCTTCCTTTGGGGACGATGGATGATTCTTGCTCACGACCACAACAGGATTCGTTCCCCTGTACCTTATGATTATACTAGTTTGAACCCCGTGCCTAATGCACAGGTTTGTGTGCATTTGACGGTACATATTACAAAATTACAATTACAAACTACATTTCCAAAACCTCTTTATATATGACATTTCGCATGTATCTATCGGGACCCTGGCCGTTGAAAATCTTGATGTTTGCACTACTTGTGACCCGTGAAATAGCAACATACAGCTGACCATGGAAATAGACCGGAGACGGCAAATATACCCAACGTTGTTGAATGTCTGACCTTGACTCTTATTGATTGTGATCGCAAATGTCACTCGAACTGGAAATTGACAACGACGCAAAACAAATGGCTAATCAGTCCCAGAGGGGGACATGATGATGCAAAGTATGAACACACGTTTGCCGACATTGTTTCCTGTGATGATTTCCACTTCAATGACATGCTGACCCAATCTTTTGACAATCAACCTCATACCATTGCACAATCCTATTGATTGATTGAGATTACGTAACAAAAGGATTGGCACACCCACTTTGAGTTCCAACTCATGATTTGCGATACCGCTGAATTGCAAAGTGTTTAAAAATTCCACCGAATACAATGAATCCATTGAAACTCCTGCAGCAACACTTGCACCTTCTTCTGTTGGAGTCAAAGAATTTGCGCTCAGGTACGTGTGCAATTCTTCAAATAGCGATTCTAAAATTGCATTATTAACTTCATCAACATCAGTATTTTTGGGGGCTAGAATGTTGCGTTGCATAAGATACATGGCATCTCCAAAGTGGCACCGGTGATCCAAATAGATGGTTCAAATTAATCCTCTTAAATTGCAATCTTCTACTGGCAGCCTCATATGGGATGGAATCTTGATCCAGTTTGGATCGACACCTTCTTCTTCTACAATGGCAGGAAGATTACCGTCTCCAACATTCAACACCCATTTGGCAAACTCTCGCTACTTTTCAGAATTGGTTGCCATGACTCGCATGTTGATATGAAGACGAAGAATTGTAACATGTTGCCAAAGATGCAATCGAAGCAAGGAAGCACTGATAATGTCTTCTCATCCCCCCTTGGGAATAACAGGCAAGATCTGTCGAAAATCCCCACCAAGGACCACGGTTTTCCCACCAAAGATTTTCCTGATTACCTGTGCGTCATCCAATTGCATCAAATCACACAGGGTGCGATCAATAGCTTCGAAAGCTCGGCGATACATAATTGGTGCCTCATCCCAAATGATCAAATCAGCTTTACGCACCAACTCGGCCACTTTCATTTGTTGTGTGATGTTGCAAGTTGACTCATCGTGCAAATCAATTGGAATCTTAAATCTTGAATGGGCGGTTCTACTGCCCAGAAGCAACAAAGATGCAATTCCTGATGAAGCAACTGCAAGCACGATTTTGCCTTGCCCTCGTAAACGAGACGGAAGTGTTGTCCAAACAAATGTTTTGCCGGTTCCACCACTGCCATACACAAAGAATAGTTTGCCCTTTTTGTTTATCACGGCATTCAAAATAGTTTCGTATGTGTTACGTTGATCGTCATTGAGCCTCTCTTCTATTGTCTGCATCTACGGTCAATGAATGCCGATCATAAGCCAACTCTTCTTCAACCAATTGATTTCCTCCATGAACAAAAGGGATGTAATTAGACTTGGGAAGCGTTGGAAAATCTTCCAAGCGGTGCCCATTACGCATGAGAACCTGATCGATCTCATACAATGCACGATCCTTTAGCGCATCCTCAGAAAGCGTAACAGTTGGATCAGCACGCTCGCAGCGTGTCATTGCTTTAATGTCATCGTTCAAAGACTCCCAACGTGCATCCCATAGCTATCTAGGATTCGTGACTTCACAAAACATCAACCTGGAGGCAAACATGTCACGCAGCTATCATCCTGAGGCCCAAGCACCGGCTTCTTCCAAGGCTTGATCCCATTCATTGTCGTCTACAAGCAAACCCATCGCAATGCATGCATCTTTGAATGTGTCGTGTTCTCTGCCATCCACTATCCACAAATGCTCGTAGGATGTGGCACCTTTGACGCAGTTCAACAACATGCGCAAATAATAACATTCACCCGATGTCGGGTGTGCATAATACATGCGACCAATTGCAAAGCCTCTCTTGCGCAATGTCCATCGCTTCAACTTCCGATTCCACACCCATTGCTGAGGGAATTGATCGAACATAAGGCTTCGTGCAACTTTCGATTCTTGGTTTGTTTTGAACCATTTTGTGAACATCGTTCTGGAAATGGCTAACCGTGTTGCCACTTCCTGCAGATCATCATCATCAAACAACACCATTTGCATATTGGGCAAATGGTATTGCAGACGCTCAACGGTAAGAAATCGTTCATGCATATCAAACTTGAATATGCGCCACGCTGCTTCCGATGCAGATACATAGCGACAGTCGAGATATTTTTTAATTTCATCAATTTCAACCATATTCCCTTCGGTGGCATTGTCGCTTTGGCAGGAGATCTCAACAGTTGCACGATCATGTCCTTTATATACATACTTGAATAGATACTTGACTGCACGAATATTGTTGCAGACCTCAACGTTGATGTGCGCATCATATTTCGTCGATAAATAGACATTGTGCAGTACCACCCAACGATTGTCCAATTCAATGCCATGAACCAAAATTATGTGCCCCATATCTCTACACCGATAAATAGAGTATACGTTTACATTCGTCACTGTTTCGGATTGGAACTTGCGTGGGTATTGTTTTTTGCATTTGCCTTCTTCCATGCACGGGGCATCTGGAAACGTAGCTCCACATGGACCATGCATCATGCATCTGGCAACCGTCTCGTGGGCCAACTTGTTTGTTTCTGAATTCGAAAGTTTAGCACTAATCATGCGGTTTACATCCTCGACCGTGTGTGGCTTGTAGTCTTCGGTAAAAAAGATGAGAATGTGTGCATGCGGCAGCCCACGCTTTTGAAATTCAATGACATAGATTCCCGCAATCGTGTGTCCCAGAATATGCTTCTTGTGAATGTCATTGATCAACTCCTTCAACTTGATTTTGAACTCGGGTTACCAAATCCGGTCGATCCTGAGGTTGCTGTCCGAGTAGCAACGCTCTCTTGATTTTAAGCCATTGGGGATTGCAAGTGAATGTAACAAATGCATTCGGGTAACCAGCCCATGTGCAGATTGCCATGGCATCTTGATAATTTTGAACCATGTGACATGGACCTACTATGAAAAAAGATGGCAGAATGATCCTCTGTCCAATGGCAACAGCGTTATTGTCACCTATAGCGATGGCATCTTGAAGGCCTTGATAAATATTCGCGCAAAGT
>Ga0209611_10002925_pt1 | contig 29933 bp, 27 predicted proteins | sample S1TSphgellanicum_3_FD_187693 | JGI IMG/M metagenome (GOLD analysis project Ga0209611, IMG submission 187693) | Host-associated microbial communities from peat moss isolated from Minnesota, USA - S1T2_Fc - Sphagnum magellanicum MG (SPAdes) (version 2) | ecosystem: Host-associated > Plants > Peat...
TTGTTGTTTCATTTCCACTTGACTTTTATACCTTTACACTCCTAATGACACTAAGCTCTTGTCTATAACTCATACAAAAAAATGTTGAAAATTAAAAAGGTGTTAAATAAGGTGAGATCTTTCGTCAAGGACATTGCACAATTTGCTACAAAAGTTGGAAGGTTTCAAAAGAGTTTGAACATGCAAAAATGTGGGCAATTACAATCTATCGATTCACCTTAATTTTCCCCCAAAAGATAATTAAATATTCAAGATCCACACCCAATTTAATACTTGGATTATCAATTTTGTGTTTACTTGTAGGTCTCCATAAAGTTCCTCAATTTGAAAGCCTTTGTTTAGATCTTCAGCTGAACCAAAATCTACAATGGGACTTTCAATTCCACTTATAGCTTGAAAGGATATGACATTCATCTCCACCCAATTAATGCAATAAAACATTAGAAGATGTATTTGGTTGGGTCTTTAGCCTGCAATGGAGGTAGGCATGACTTAAACCAACTTATAAGAAAATTTGGCAACAAAATGTAATTGAATGTGCAATACACACACACAACACATGGTGTTCATCACTAGAGGTTCACTTCAAGAAGAACACACATTTGGATTGTCCTCAATCCAAAAGCCTTAATGGCAATTTCAACCTTAGAAATGTGGGAAGGCAAGGTTGATGATTCAAAAATTGGTTTTGAATTTTGCATTGGAGCTTTTGAATTTGAATGGAGATGGATGACTCTTGTTGGAGTCATGTTTTTGTTGCAAACAACGTTTATGTTTTCCTATAAATGTTTTGTCACAATTTGGGGGAGCTCCTATAAACTTCCTATGGTGAAGAACTTGGTAATCCTACGTTGGCACCCAATGCTTCCTCACTTGAAGCAAATGAGCTAGTGCATTATCATGAGTGTGAAGTTGGTGTGCTTGAATTCCTTTTTCTTATGAATCTCACATCATCATGCCATAACAAGAAATCAATGGTCAACATTTTTTATGACATAAAGTTAATTAATCATTTTTTATGCTTGTTCAAACAATGTTGGAGTGTTTTTTTTGTAAGAAGCTACTTCCAAGCTATTCTTTTTTATTTATTATGAATGTTGATTTAAAGCAATCATTTTTTCTCTCAAAAGTTAAACATGACATAACTTTGCAAAAAGTAATGTTTGCTTAGTTTTTGGGTTGAAAAAATAAAATTAAACTACACAAGTGACGACACAAACTAGAATAACATTTCCTATAACAATATCCATAGGGGGTTATTATATTCTTGTCTATTTTCCATTGGAACTATAGCTATGTATAGCCCCAAGGTCCAAATGTTTTCTCTTGCACCAAAAAAAAAACCCCCTAATAACAATTTGTATGCATAATTTTCCTACTTCACCTTTCCAATCCATTTTGTATATCCTCTATCATACCTCCTTTTTAAAGTATTAGTCCAATATCCCAAGCCACTAGTTAGGCTTCCTTTTTTCACATCCTTGTATTCAAAATTGCTACCATGATCAAGAGAACATTATACCTTTGTATAGAATTTCTATGACTTTTACAAAAGTTGTAGAATACATGTATAGTTTGCTTTGAATGTGATGAATGAGGCTTACTTCCATGCAAATACTTTGTTTATCTTCTTTGTAGCTAACATAAACCTTGCTACAATCTTTTGATTCATGATGCATGAATTGCAAAGGAAATTTCTAATAAAAATATTCCAAGAAAAACTTGTAATCCTAGACCCATAAAACTTTGCTTAAATCATGACACCATAAAAACTATCTACCAACAAAAAGGGAAGTTGGAACAAAGGTGACCAACATAGATTACTTTGCCACATGCCTTTTCAAATGCATCAACCATCTCTAAAATAAATGAATTCAAAATAAATGTGTCATGAATCCAATGTGAACTTTGAAAATTTAGAAAAAAATTATTTGGTTCTCAAGTTACATTTTATAAAATTTAGGGTTCATGGATTGTATAATTAGGCTATGTGGATTTGTGGAGGTTGATTTGATGAATTTTGAAAAACACAAACATAACCAAATTCAACTTGTAAACCACCTACTTTTAGGGTGGTTAAGAAATTAAGAGATAACATTCAATATCCAAAACCCTTTCTTTTCAATTGTTAAAATAAAAAGTAGTGCAACAACTCATAGGTTAGTAAGAGATGCAAGATGATCCAACATGTGGAGCTTCACATATCAAACAATAAATAGAACATTTACACATATTGAAATGTCCAACATCCAACCAAACATCATAGCTTGGATACACTTTGTATAATTTTGAACCTCAATGATAGGACAATGCAAACAACACAAATTCAAAAACATTCAACAATTTATTCTTTTACCCAAACAACAAACACCATACAAAATACTAGAGTCATTTACTAGGCATTAAAGATTGTAAATGGACATAATTAAGAACAATAGAGTTCACCTCCAAGGATTTACATATCACTTTTTGGAAAGTTCAACTTGGGCATTTAATAAAAAAACTAGAGCTTTTGGTTTCCATTCCATCATTCTATAGCAATGTGGGCCTTTTTTGTTCTCAATATGTACCTAGCCAAGAAGTTGATGTGGGAGCTATTTAAATCATGCAATGTATTTTGTGTCATTCCATAGAGCAAATCATGAGTTGACCAAGGTGAATGCAAGGTTCACTAAATCACTTTTTATGTTGTAGTGCAGAAAACCACAAGGTGTCATGCATTAACATGCCATAACATCATTGTTAAATTCATGAGAATTTAGATTAAAATTGTTAAATTCAATAAAAAGAAAATCCATATCAAATTTTCATGCAACAAATGTTTAAAAAATTATAACAATGGACTTTTGAAGTTGAAAAATATTTTAGGGAGGTCACTCTTTGTATATTTAAGGAAATACCTAAGATAAAAGGGTATTTTTTAGTATGTTATACAATAATGGAATTTTTAAATATATTTTGAGTATATTTCCATAATGAATTATGAGTACCATATTTACATTGAAGTAAATTATAAATTATATTTTTCAGTAATAAGTTGCACATTATATTTTTTTGCATGCCATTTGGAATAAAATGGAAATGACCTTTTTAGAAAAATATAAGTTCATTTTTAAACTATGCCATTTTATGGTTATTTTTGTATATGATTTCTATTTTGAAAAACATATAAGGAATTAACATATGGTATATTAAAGATTAATAAATAGAACTACAAAAAAATTATTCAAGAAGCCCTAACCAAATGATAATTGATATGAACTTTTAAGTGATTTAATTTTTCGATGTCCATATCATAATCATTTCATGATGGATTTCAATGTTTTTTTCTCTTAACATGTATGTTAAAAGGTTATTTAGTTGGGGATTTATTCACATGGAATTTATTAACTCATTATCCACCTTGTAATCTTCCATTTAAACAATGGTATCTTAGCAGACTATCTTTTAACATTATTGAATGAACTTTGTACAAATTATTTATTTGTTGTAATTGATCCACTTTATTTGCAATTGTGATAAATGACATCCACAACATCATGTCCAACATTATCATCAACATCATTCTTAATATCATCACCACCATCATACCAACATCATCATGGATGGAGTTCATCCATGAACATTCACTTTTCATCCTTTCATTAATTGTACATTCATAATGTAACTAAAAACTTGCCTAAAAATATTTTTTGAAATATTTTGTGATATTTCAAAAGTTAGTGTGAAATATTTTCAAATATTTTTCATTGAGTTAGGTCTTTTCTAGTGTATAAATAAAGGTAGTTGCTTTCATGTTATTTTTAGTATGTTTAACACTAGTTTTGGGTATGGTCTTGCACCATAGTTGTGTGATGTACCTTTCATGTTTTTGTTTTCATATTATCAGCATAAAGTTCCATTTGAATTCGAGTCTTGCACATTTTGTGTTTTTATATTTAATTTTTGTGTTCCATGTTTGGATTTAAAATTAGGTTTATTTTTGTCATGGTTTATTCATGTCCTTTAAAATTTCTTGTGTCTTGGTTGTTTTTGTGCTCGTGACAACAACCACCCACCACCATATCTTGCAAGGGGATTGTGCAATACAACCATTTTCATAGAATTGGATTGATGAAAAATTATGTGCAAAATGAACATGTTGTTAAGAGGGGGCATTAGAAATTTAAGAAAAAGGTGCTAACAACTTAGATGGTATATCATGGACGTTTGATCAGGAAGAAGATTAAAATGGTACACCCCTCTACCATAACTTAATATTTTGGAAATGAGAATCCTTGTAAGAAAAATGATCCAATTCAAATCTAGTTTATTGACAATTTGGTGTTGTTTGTAACATAGGGGAATGAAGCTTTTTCTATTGTAGAAAGTCCTTTCCTTCATTGACTAATCATGTGATAAAATGGGAATGCATTTGAATTGGAACATATATTTGCAATGTTAACCAAAATAATAAAAAGGTATATGTTTCTCGTTTTTGGAGATTGTTCAATTGTTGCTATTACATATGATTTATTTTGGATGTGTAGGACATGGTTTGATATTTTTGCATTGATTGTGAATTTCAAGAATAAAATATGGGTACTTTGTCACATTATTGCTGGGTTGTTTGAAGTTCACAACAACCCTAACTAAACCAATGAATCCCCTTCTAATAAAGTTTAATTTTATTAATAAATGTTTGCTTATGTGAAGAATGAAGGTAAAATTTGGCCATGCTTCCTAGTATTGCTTTATTTAGAATATGGTTTCATGTACATAACATTGGACCTTCATAAGCCTTATGCATGGGCTTGTTTTGGACATATAATGTCAAAAGTTTTTCAATATGCCATGGTAAATGACAAGGTTTGTCTTGGCATGAAGTGTTTTTAAAATATGCAAGATCATCTTTGCAAAAAACTATCACTTGAACTAAAACGTCTACGAAAGGTAGATAGGAATGGAACCTTGCATGTGTTGAAAGTGATTTGCAAAAATGAAATCCCTAGTCAAGACTCGATTTGCATCAAAAGCGATATTGTTTTAAGGACTCTAAAATATGTTGTTGCCATTAACTTATACTGTGGTCAATAGTCACTACATTTGCAAGCTAGGGTTCCTAATGGGCCTATGTGGACTAAAGTTCAAGTAATCACTAAGATTTTAAACCTTGTGATTTAACAATTCATTTTGAAGGGACAAAAGGGTTATTAGCTTTTTTATAAAGGTGTATTCATGATTGGGGCACCAAAAAGGAATGACCTATTTTTAAAGAACTACAAAGGACAACTTATTTATTTTACAATATTATAGTTGTAGTGGATTGTCGTATGCCAATAAATAAAATGATGTCTTGTTAAATTAATAAAAATATATTAAAATAATTTGGATACTATGTAAATGTCATTTTGAGTCCTGTAAACTAATTATATCAAGTGTTTAAACTATAAATTTTTTTAAAAAAAATCAAAAGGAATACATAAAGTCACACAATTGATTTCAAAAAATTTGTACAACAAAAACATGCCCTTTTCTATGAAAGTAAGTGTTCATTGGATAACTTGATGAAAAACCAAATCATAAAAAAACTTCAAAGTTTGAAAATTTTAAAGGAAAGGGTTGCAAGGCAAATGACTCATTTTTTAAACCATTTGGCAAAAAAATTATGTTCAATGGGTTCAAAACGTTTAACTTTAGGTGCAAGTCACATATGTAGAAAATAATCTTGCCAAAAAATATGTTTAGTTGTCTATTGAAACTCATTTTGAAAATTTCAATGTTTATGGCTATAAATCAAAATATTGATCACAATTATGTATGAATGTGAAAACGCATCATTGTCACATGTATTATCCTAAATTGGACTATTCAATTTCTCTCACTTAAATTTGTTTCAAGTAAATATTATTTGCAAAAAGTAACCCCACAAAAGTCTTGGAATTTCCTTTTTTCTTTTTTTGGAACCCCAACCTTAAATAAGCTCATGATGCTTTAAATGTTGCCATTACCATATTTTTGAAACTTCATGGGGAGTTTTTTTTATAGGATAGTAGTTGTTACCCCCTTATAGCGTGGAAAATTTGATTCAAATTTTTTTTTTAATATTCAAGGATGGTAAGGAGGTGGTGATTGTCTTGCAACCCTTTTTATTTTCCTTTGCAACATATGGGCACTAATGTGGGACCCAATGAGACCTTAGGTGTTATGGGGGAATATAATGTTTCAAGGAATACATTAGGTTTGAAAGAACCAAGGTTATGTTAGAGGACTATCACAACAAGGTCTTCATTCTAATATTATATCATTTTTTGAATTTAAGACATATAGTTGCACCTTCACTAAATTCAATTTTGCTTAATGATTCCATGTTTGGGTTTCCTTCTTCACATGAAGAAGCAAGTGAAGGTTTGTTGAAATTAGAGTTATTTTGTATTGTGCCATTGATGCATCTATCGAATATATGATTTTTTAAAATTGTTGTGGAAGGAACATGAAAACAAATTTCCAAATGTTGGGTTTCTTGGCCTAACATGTCTTGGGCATTCCTAGTTCACAAATTGAAACAAAGTATATTTTCAACATTAAAAGTGTGATCATAAGCTTGGGGTGATGTTAATTTGATGTGGAAAACCATTAACATGTTAGTCATGATAGAAAAAAACTAGCCAAATGATGCTTGATGTGACTATTATGTTGAAGACAATAACATTGGGGTGTAACCAAAAAGGGGGGCGTAACAATTATATCAAACATCATCATAAGCATTTGTAAACACAAACAAAGATTTGTTTATGAAACTAATTCATCAATTACAAGACCTTGTGTTCCAAGCTTTTTCATATATTTTATGTTCCAATTTAACTTAACTATAAACTTTAACCAAATAGCATAGGATGGATTAGATCCCTCCAAATCTCCTCTCATCAAGCTAATATGATCTTTTCATGTGACATAGAAGACAGACAATATTTAAACCCCACACAAAATCCCCATCCTACTTACAACATACTCACAATAACAACCCACATTCATTATCTTACAATAACAATTTGGAAAACATTAACAAGAATAATGTCCCAATTGCCCAATAACACCATCAATTGATCTCTTTTACATCCTAATATCTTCCCAATGGCTAACATCTCTACTCAAAGCTCCCATATTCTAAGTTCTTGATTTCCCCATGCATGCATAAAACTACAATTCAAACAAATAATCAAACATACTTGACTTGGATAACAAATGTCACAAGTAGTTCATATTTGATACCCTAGAGCCTCTCATTAGCTCCATCTATGCCTTAAGGATCATTTGATTCCATCTACATGTTCATCAATTTTCCTTTCCAACATAAATCAAAAAAATTGACACACATGTATACATAACTTCACACCATGACATTCTTCCCTCCAATGTGGCTACAACATGGATCACAACACCAAAAGAAAAACATCAATCTTCCTAAAAAAATCAAAATGTAGATTGGGTGTTTAGCTTATCCAAGATGCAGCTACTTATTCTTATCATCCACTAGCTTCACTTCACCACCAACCACAACCACACACCAAAAAAAAAACACAACAAACTAGGAAAATTCCTAAAACATCATTCCTTCATAAATCAACGCCATCATTGTTACAACCTTTAAAAATAGTGGTGCATTCACTTGAATGATAAAAGACAACAAGAGATAGTTTTCAACACTTAGACAAAGACAAGTGAATTTCTATTCACACCACAAGCCCTAAAAGAATAGTTGGATACAATTTCGAGCTATAGGGGATTTCTTTGAAATTGCCACAAATTTTGTGGAATACCACATTGCCTTGGAATTTGTGGCAATTTCAACTAGGTTGAAACTAATAATGTGCAAAAATAAAATTGTAAACAGTATTGCAATATGCATTGAAGGAAACAAGTCTTGCAACGTTGTGATGGAAAATGGCAATGTTGTGTGGTTATTTGAATTTTGATTCTTTAAAAAATTAAAATCAAAGAATCACTGATTTTAGTTTTTCAAGATAAAATCAAAGTCAAAGAATCATTGGTTTCGGTTATTTCAGAAACATCAAAGAATCATTGGTTTCGGTTATTTCAGAAACATCAAAGAATCGACAATTTGCATCAAAGAACCGATGGTTAGAAAGGTAAGTTTTTGAAATTTTCAGAATTTTTGAGAACTGAGGTTCTATACCAGAACAAGTTTTTTCATTGTCGATAATGTGACTTGTGTGAATGGTTTTTGTGTGTAGAACAATCCACTTCAGTGAGTAATTTTCACACTTTTCCATCTACAAGACCTTGGGAGGGGTAAATAGTCCATCAAACCTAAACGGCCAAATATTCATTGCCATCTTGCAAAAAGGTTGTGGGTTTTTTGATTCTGCTACAGGTCTACCTACTATTAGTTTGGTCTTGGGCTGGTGTGAGACTCTTGGGATCTAAACTTCGTTTTCTACCTCTCTTGTCTTTTTGCTTCCTTGTAATAAAGTTGGGCAGGTTTAGGCTACCCACTTCGTGATGATTCATTATGGGCATTCTTCTAAGCCATGTGGGTGTTCACCTACCAGCTACTGATTTGTGATGGGTGGTTCTACCTTACATCATCATTTGTATTTTGCTTCGCAAGGAAGAAAGACATTCAAGGAAGAAATGGTGTTCACGTTGCTTTTCAAGCACATCCTGGTTAGCACATCATAACACACTCGATTTTAAAGCACAACAGACCCAATCTGACAAGCCTGTTGGCACCCTCAAGTCAAGCTCATAATGCACTCCTAAACTTTGATTTTGGTGTTAGAAGAGGGTCCCTCTATATCCATGAATGATGCCTCTTGTAGGTGCGGAGGCACCTTTCACCAACCAATAAGGTACCTTATTTACCACCTTGGACCTATTAGAAGGCCCTTTACTTATAGGCGTAAGATACCTACTCCATTACACCTTGCCCAGGCCTCTCTTATGCCCCTCCCTGAGGCATATTACCCTACACTTAAGACCACACTTATTTTATCTCAAAATATTCCTCCAGTGGTTTTTCTCACAATTTTTTGTCTTTTTCTTACCAAGAAAATTGGGAATTTGTGTTTTTTCTGTTGTAAATTCAACTAATTTTGCTAAATTTTTGGAAGAATTCACCAAATTTTCAATATCACAAAACTGATGAGGGGAGGGAACTATTCCATTGTTCCTTCCTTGAAAGGATTGCCATAATTGATACATGCAATTATGAAAAATAGTTCCAATTGTAAATGAACTTAAAATTCAAGGAATTAAAAGTCTAGTTAATATATTTACTTTGGATCGTCGATCCCTCCCTCGCCATTCATCGGACTGATTGAATCGCGACACGTAGCAAATGGCCGTTAAACCCTGCCCAAGAAACCAGCAGTTTCGGGAGTTGGCGGAGCCGGCGATACCGGTCCGCCGACGAAGCGTTGAGAGGCCGCAGCAGCAGCCGCCTCCTCGCGCGCACTTCCGCCCTCGTCCTTGGCTCTTCTTCATTCCAATCGTCTGCAAAAATGGAGGCCATAACAAAAACAACAACAACAAAGGGAAAAAAAAGTCGCACCATTTGATTCTCGAACGACTTCTTCATTTTCTTGAAAATAAGTTTTCAGGCTGTTTCTTTTCTCGATTTTTTAATTTCTAAAATTTGTTTTTGGTTTCAATGGTCATCAATGTTTCTTGTTCGTGTCTTTGAGCCCCCTTTGATGGTCTTTCGATGTCATGTTTCTTTGCGTGCCTGTTGGTTGTAGAATTCAAGCTGCATTGGTTTTTTTTTTCCCCTGAAAGCTCCAAGAATTTCTCGTCGTCGTCGTCTTTGTCCTCGATATTCGCTTTCCTCGAAGTTGTTGCAGGTTTTCCTTTCCTTTCTCCCATTGCTCCTGGCGTTGGAACCTTGGAAGAAGGAGAGTTTAGCAAATGGAATTCTTTCTTGGATCGTTGAGTTTTTTCTCTGTTGATCCTTGACGGACCTTCTCAATTGCTGTCGATTTCAGCTGGACATCAAGGAGACATCTTGTAGAACCGTGATGATCCTCGTTATCTTATAAGATTCAAGGTTCTTGCGTGCTCAGTATCCAAAAGCTGGGAGCCGGTTCCTGGCGTAATATCTGTTGCTTTTTGCTCGGTTTGCGCTTCAACAACTTTCTTCGATCAGCAAGAAAATATCAGAATGGAACGCTCTCTCTCGTATGATGGCTCCTTGCAGCATGCATTTCTTTCATCATTTTGATCTCTTGCATTGCACCTTAGTGAATCATGCTGTACGCTCTCAACATAATAGCTTTTCTTGCGTTTGTAGTTGCGTTTTCCAGATTAGCCTGAGCTTTTTCTGTTACCTGGCCTTCCGCCATGCTTTTGCACCATGGAACTTGGAAGCACTCATCTTCGAGACTATGAACGGAAGGTCTGTTTGGACAGCCTCGACATTGCCTCTATCAGATCGCCATTCCTTTGAGCATTCCCATCAGTAATCTCATGCTCTGGATAGTCTTAGCGTGTGTGATTGATTTCTTGAGTGTCTAGCTCGTGAAACATCCTGAGTAGTTGCCGGAGAGTTCAAGCTAAAAGCAAGGGAGGCTCTCTGCTTAGTCGAAATTTCACAGCTTATATGCCAGTAAAGCTTTGAACAGTTTTTGCTGGTAGGGTTTGGAGGGTCACTGGTTGTGAAGCTCAAGATTGTCTCCTGGATGGTGATGAGAGATAGGGGTTTGAACACAGAGAAGAGCAATAATGGATCTTCTTTGTCAACAGATCAGCTGAGTGTAGTCATCTTCTCCAAAGGTACACTCAGGTTTGGGGCCCTCAAGACATGGAGTGCAACTTGCATGGGAAACCTAACCTCAGATCAGCATTTGCCAGCAATACACTTCCTGCACATGTGCATGAAAGAATTTTTCTTTCATTAATCTGAAATTTCTCCTCTGTGTTACGATATTCCAACTGCATCCTTCCAACTTGGGAGCCAATGGAGTGCACTCTATGGTGGAAGGAGGATCAAAAGCTTTGCATTTCTGGGATCAATTTCAAAACAGTTTACCTAGATCGAAGGCATCCTTCAATTCAGTGAGTACCTGAGTTGAAGTCAAAGACTGGGAAGAACATTCATGATCTGATCTGTGCATTACAGACAGGAGGTATTGCTACCAAATGGAAGTGGCAAATTGCAGTAAGATCACTGGCAGCATCACATAGCCTTCACCAAGTTGCTTTGATAGCTGCTGGTTGTATCTGTCCTCTATGATGAAGCAGGTGAGACACACTCGTTCCAGAGATGAGAGAAATTGCCACAATTACAGTGTAGGCTGAGGCAATACTTGCTTGTGCTAGCATTTTGGTCAGCAATGGTAATAGCAAGGACACTATAGGTGCTGCTGGTGCCATTCCATTTCTTTGTGACCTCTTTCAGTAGCCTATGTTCTCTATCATTGACACATAACTCAGTACTAAAGCTCTGCTCTTGAAACATTACTGGTGCAGATCTGTGCATTATGGTTTCCTTGAAAGTTTATCTTCTAGCTTTGGCGTTGTAAAGAGTTTACAGCCACTATTATACTGAGCCTGTGTAGACTGAACCCCTGTACTGTTCTTGACTTACTGCTCTAAAGGTTTGATGCGGAAATTTACAATCCAGCAGTGGCAAGCTACCAGAAGCAGGAAATGGTACCTTTTCTCATCCTAGCAAGAGATCTGGGTGCTTGAACCTTGTCCTGCTCTCCAAGAATGAAAAGAATAGAAGCCATAGTTGCAATGCAAGTTTTGCCAATGCTGGGTGTGTATGACTGGTCAGCTTTGATAGGTATATGAAGGTCTATGTGTGGTCAAATGTGTCAGTGAGACACATTTTGGGGACGATAAGGCAGAGAGAGGAAGGGGCTGGACCAAATAGGCGAAGTGTACATCTACATGTGTTTTGGTTGCTCTGCTGATGTAATGCTTCTGAAGCAATGGACAAACTCTGTAAAGTAGAGAGAGAAAACATAGGAAGTTTTTGTTTCATCTAGGAAGAGTGTTTTTCAACTGACAGACCAGCAGTTGCTGCCAATGTGTTAGCCAAACTGGCTACTGGAAACATTTTGCAGAAAGGAAGCAAAAGCTGTGGTTGGAAAGAGGGAGCTCTCTGCCTGATCAAGCATGGACTACCGAAAGCTAGGGAAACAGCTGCAGAAGCAGTGGCCAACTTGGCTTGAATGGTCTGGAAAAAAGCTAAAATTGTACAACAGTGGGGGCATAGATTGTTTGTTGAAAATGGTGGGAAGGTAGCATATTACAGTCAGAAGGAGATGCAGTATATGTGGCAATAAATGTCCTCAAGGGCTCCTTGGAATAACCTCTATGAAGCCAAAAGGAGATACAGCTGGGAAAGAGCGTCCAGCATTATCAAGGCCTGTGCTAGTTCATGGAGTCATGGCAGCATGTCTGTCCCTGGAAAAACGTTTCGGTACAATCAACCCACCCTTGCATACCTTGCAGACAATGGTTATGTCTGAGCTCACAACATCTTTTGTACCTCCTCTCCTACCTTGGAGCAGCCCTCTGTATTCAAGCTGATGCAGTACCTGGATCCCATCCTAAGAAAGCTTCACTATCTATGTGGTGGAGCGAAGAGATCAAATTCTACACTGTTGTGTATTGATGCTTGAAGCACGAAACTGATGTGAGCTTCTTCTACAGGAGAATCTGGGATCCACCTTTCTCCATACTAATATGAAGGCAATGCAATTGGCATCCTCTGATGATAAAGAGGAACTGTTGCTCCTGGTGTCTGGTTAAAGTTTGGAGAAGGCCTGCTCATCAAAGCCTTCATCCCACAGGTTATGGTGATGAAGGCAGACAAAACATGAGGGATCAGTCCAGGTAATGTTTGCAGTCTGCTGCAGGAGGTATATTGGCTCTTGTTGATGCACTTTTCTTCTAATCCAGGTGCTCAAGAGTTTGCTGCTGTGGTACTGATGCTTGTGGCCTCCCAGGGAGCCTTTGAAGCTAAAGCAATTAATTTGAAATGCATGTGCAATCCCACCTGGGTATCCTGTATCCCAGGGTTTCATACCATCTTTTCAGATGGTTGAAAGGATCTTGGACGCTAAGATTAGATTGTTGAAGAGTTCAGTAAATGGCAATTTCTGTTAAATCTGTGGCAAATCTTGGAGGTGCTCTTTGGGCATATGGCAAGTTCAGAAACAGTGAGCATTACAATGGATTTTTCTTGAGTCTGCAGCTATTCCAGAACTTCTGAGGTTGTAACAACTTCAATGTTGGCAATACAGTAAGTGAAGAACTCTGTTATGTGGGTAGGCTTCTGCAGCTAGGGTATTGACAGCTGCCAGTGGCAAACATGGGTGCCAAAAAGAAGAGACTGGACACCATTTGAATTGACCGTAACTTACTGCTTCTGTAGCTCTTTGCAAGGGAGATTGAGGTCAGTGAACCAAATGGGAACACTGCAAAGTCCAATTCTGTGTTGTTGAGTGCAATGTTTTTTAAACCCTCATAATCAGCTACTTTCAGCACATCACTAATCCAGCTAGCCAGATGCATGACCAACACAGCATTGCAGGCGGGCAGAATTGCATCACTAGTCCAGGTTATTAAGAGTGACACTTGTACCTCAGTCTATGTCTCTCAAAGGTATGTCTTCATGCACCAGCCATTATCTGGCACAATCATTAAATGTGTGCAACTCATAAGTAATGTCAAGCCTAAGTAGTTCAGCTCTTACACCATCCCAAGATTGTGACACGATTGGTTCCTGACCATTTCAATAAGAGTGGAGGATGCTTGGAATCTCCTATGGCTCTTTAAAGTTTTGAAAAACAGAATTCTTGTTGCTGATGAAGCTTGCGATGGTGCACTTGTGAGGCTATCAGGCTTAACTATCCCTGCTTCAAAGGTGGTGAGGGCATCTAGGTTCATGATAATGAAGCAAGCTCAGCAAAAAACTGGAGTCACATGATCTGTGGATATACAACAGGAAGGAGGATGAGGACCTGTGGAAATCCTTGCAACAGATTGCAAGGAGCTAGAGGGAACCAAGTTGGAAATATCCATAGCACAGTTATAGCTGCACTTGGCAATCTGGTATCAAGCTTACCCCAACGTTGGTGTGAGATTATTGTCCTGGAGTAATCCAGCTAACCAATCTCTTCCAGCATCAAGCAAGCCCAAAAGAAAAATGGGAGCAGTCACTAATACCAATACTGCTAAATAATTTGGTTTCCAGATTGAGCTGCTGAAGGACATGGAAGTGGAGCACTGGTGCTTTGGTTGTGTGCTGAAGGGGAAGCAGGGAAGACTCGAGGCTTTTCAATCGTTGATGTACAAGCTGTTACATATGAGTGCTCTTGGAGAACATGCCACCTGAGTACGGTAATCTAATCTACAGGACCTGTTTAACATCACAGCAGCTCAGGCAGAAGTGGTGGACAATGAACAGGAGGATTTTGACGACCAGAGGCAAGAACCAGCAGAAACAGACCACAATACAATATTTCAACAATCATGCAATGACCACCAAGCAGTTGGAAGTTGCAGACAATCATCACTAGTTGGAATGCCTCAAAACCTGTGCCTTTAAGCCATACATATGATGCCTGGTATTTTATCCAAGTGTGGAGGTCACTTGTGAAGACCTCCGTTACGGCAGGTCAACACACTCAGCAACTTGAGGGAAAATAAAAGCTGAGCCTGTTTTTGACTTGTTGCCAGCAAGCTCACAGAGGTGCCATTTGTTGAACAATCTGGCATGGCCAAAGAAGCTACAGTAAGAATAATGAGACATCTTCTGCAACCTGATGTTGTTCAGAACAGTCTGTGAAAGGGCCAGAACTCTTGCTTCAATATCTACTGAAGAAACTGCTTTGGCAATTGCAATACAGAGTTACTCTCAAGATGACGTCAACAACTTCTCTTTTCCAGAGCAGGCATATGCTCAACAGCCAGTAATCAGCCTGTTGGTGAACAAACACAACAATATCTTCCTCTGGAGCACCTAAATGGTCTTGCAAAATACCTAAGACAACCTACACAACCTCAAAAGATGTGATGAATTCCTCACACAACCCTTTAGATACAGGGCCTGCTTCAGAGGAAGGGATCTCCTCATGGCTTGATTGGTACCTGCATGCCATGGTGTGATTCAAACATGCATTTGCATTTGCTGACTCTCCATCTGGCATTATTCCACTTTTGCTGTCAGTCACACATTGTCGAGAATGGCAAAGCAACAGACTACACATGTGGACAATGAAGTGAACAACAAGTGTAAAGAGGCAAGACCAGGCAAATGCCATGATGCAAAGCCCATCTAACATGTACATCTCCAATATAACCTTGTCGTCTCATCTCAACAAAACATCAGTGAAGCCACCATTCTCTTTTGTTCATTCATGAGTGATAGCCTGCAACACTAGAGCATCTTCAGGCAGCAAAACAACCGTTGCACAACCAACAAACTCCTGACAGTGGTAGACAGTACCATTTTCAATCCACCTCAAGATTTGAATCCAGACCATGACTTTAAACTTTGAATTCCAAATCAATGGTTTCCAATGTTTCAACTTTACTTGCCTAGAAGAAGGTGAACTAGTGTTTAAAAAAAAGGCTGCAAAAACTAGTGTCGAAAAACTAGGCTGGAAAAGCTTACATGATTGAATGTCTCTGAATACCGGGAAAAACAACTGAACAGAGCTGCCATAAAGGCCTACAATCAACATACTGAAAATCTTGTCTTTTTTGAAATGTGATACAAGAGTTTGTCAGAAGATTTATGTCACTAGATGCAAATCCATCACAAAGGTGTGCTATCTTGGGTCTTCAATACCAGAGCCATCATCCTCCGCTGCTGCAGTCTTGGGTCTTCTATACCAGAGTCTTCTTCCCTCCCCCACACACCGCTTCTAACTCCCTATACACACAATTTGCTTCTGTCTCCTCTATCTGGCATTCTGCAAATTTCACCTCATGACTGCTTGACTCTTTCTTTTTTCCATGGAGCAAAACCCACCCTTCACAAGGGGTGGGTATTTCTTCAATTTGTTCATACTTCTTGAGTCCTTGAATCTTTGCTTTGTTAGGGTGAGGTTCACCGGTACCAAGTCAAAAATCGCCTGCCACCCTCTCATGAAATACTCACTTGGATAAAAAAAATCCCAAACCCCATCCTTGCAATCTACTTCTATCTCTATTCCTTTTCCTATCTCTCTGTGTCTCTCTCTCCCCTCAACTCTTTCCCAAACTTTTTCTGCTCTGACAACAACAGTTGGGTCCAGTTCAGCAGCAAATCTGGATTTGGAGCTCACTAGATCCTTATGTGTGGTAGGTAGGTAGGTAGGTAGTGTGGGATCCATCCTTGATTCATTATCACTTGGTAACAACACACTCTTTTATGGTTTGCGGCAGACCAAGAGGTGCATAGGGCTGAAGATGCCAGTCTCACCACCCCGGGTTAGATGCAATGCAGTCTTGAACAACATTTCATGCACGTCTACAACACCTTGGGGTGCAATGCCTAGAAAAGACAAAAGAGCAATCACTACGTGGTTGCGGTAATAAGCCAGTCTACCCATCTTCAGCCTCTTCCACCAGGGATGAGCAGGGGCCAATGCTAAGTCTCTGTCCTCCAGCACTTCAAATCCGGCTGCCTTGGCAATCTCTCCCACTTCCTTGTAACTCCGTAACCCGGGAAGAGCATCGCCGTGCTCAATGCCATGTATGATTTCCACATGCTCGGGATTGTCAGCCCTAAACTTGGGAGTCGTCACCCACTCGTAGGTCACGTACAGATGCCCCGGTTTCAGCACCCGGAATACCTCGGCGTACACGTCCCGCAGCACAGGCGCATGGCAAGTGGCTTCGATGGAGTAAGCGCCATCGAAGCTATTGTCTTCGAAGGGCATGTGCATGAAGTTGCCGCACACGACTTCGCAGAGATAATCTAGTCCCGCCTTCTTGTTATGGCTTCGCGCGCGAGCCACCTGATAATCATTGATGGTGATTCCAGTGACATGCGACTGCGAGTGCGCAGCAATTGCACGCATGGGTCCACCCACCCCACACCCGACGTCCACCACCCGCTGTCCCGGTTTCAGCTGCAAAAGGTCCGCCACCATCTCCTCGTGCAACCGTGTCTCATCCCGGTGCGACTTCCCGGGCACGGCCGGCGAGAAATGGAAGCTCTGTCCCCAACCCCATTCGTAAATATCAGTCACCAAGTTGTAGAAAGTATCCACCAGCTTAGGCACATTCCCAGGAGTCTCGATCTGTTTCGGCTTCTCGAAGAACGCCGCGTACGTGTGATAGTGCGACTTCACTTGCTCCCGCGTCAGACTCCCACCACCAAGCTCCACTGCACGCTTCCCTCTCTGTTCCGCCGCTCCCGCAATGCATAGAGCGTAGTAAGCCCCGACGGCTATCAAGCCTGCAAGACCCACCATGGCCCATCCGACCACACTCCCGCCTTCCATTCCTTCCGCACCCCAGTCCTGCTCACCCCACTCTCCTCAACCGTCCACCCTTCTTTTTCCTCCTGCTCCTTCCCTCCGTGCAGAGCTCTACTAACGCAGTCCCACACGCATGATTCTGCTCCGCCACCAACTACGCGGACACAATAGCCTGTCGCCAGGCATTCACGCTCCAAAGTTCTCGAACGCCACCACGAAGAGAGAGAGAGCAGCAGCAGCATCGACGACGCCAGCAAGAGAGCGGCGCGCGTGCAAGGAGGCAGAAGAATGGCAGGGCGGCAGTCCTACGACCAACCCTAGTATCTATGTTCAAACTAGGCTAGGCCCTGAAGGACGCTAAGTGCTCGGCGCAGCGCCCATGACGCCATTGTCCCCCATGTACCATCCACATATCCATGGATGCATTTACCATGTAGCCATGTTATGCATTACCATGGATGAAGCAGCCATGGGTCCATGGTGCATTACTGCATAGCTATATCATGCATTATCATGGATGCATTTTCCATGGATGCATTAGCCCAGTAGCCATCGATACATTTGCTATGTAGCCATGGATGCATTAGCCCTGTAGCCATGGATACATTAGCCCAGTAGCCATTGATACATTTGCAATGTAGCCATGGATGCATTAGCCCTATAGCCATGGATACATTTGCTATGTAATCATGGATGCATTAGCATGTAACCATGTCCAACTAATATTTTGTGTGGGTATAATTTTTAGTGTAATATACCTCAACATTATTTCAACAACAAGTCGTAAATGCATCGTTCATTTCAAGGCGGCTTGGCACAGGTTTCCACGCACAAGCAACACAAGTTCTGAAATAAACCAACATAGAAACATGCCATGTTTCCATGACAACCCAACGTTTGTTTCAGCCGGTTGGAAATCGCACGCCATGAAACATGAACCTCAAAACTTGAACCTTGAAACTTACCACCCACAAGTAGCCCAACATGCATTTCGATGCTCAAGTAGCCCAAGCCCTCGAAACATATCCCCACCAAAACATGTAACATTTCAAGAGCTATGTTTTGACCCCATGCACCCATCTTCCATGTTCCCCCCTACAATCCCATCCATGCCCCATGACCCATCCATGAAGCTTTAGACCTTTTTCAACTTCACATTATCATTGTGTATTTTTTCACCAAACTCTGATGTCTTCATCACCGCTCCCCCACTAGATATTTACTTAGGGTTTTGATAACAAAAAGAGCTCATGGTGACACTAGGGAAGCTCTATCTTTTCACGCACATTAGATTGTTCATCATGTTCTTATTTGCAACTTTCTTCACTTTCATTTTTCCTTTCAAAGCACAGCAATGTTGTGCATGAATAGTTTTAGGAACCAATAGCATGTCTTGTTTCACCCTATTGAAACTTCTTGATGTTTGCAAGTGGATATTGGTTTTTATATTGTTTCTAATAATTAACACATGTTGTGTCAAAGGTTGAAAAATTGCACACCAAATATTTCCTCACAAAGAGGACAAGTTTACCACTTTTATCGTGTTCATTTCTTGCATTGTTTCTTTGGGTTTGCGTTGTTCTGTTCTTTGTCATTGTCTTCTTGTTCTCTACTTGTTCATTTCCCACTTGTTGTTTGGGTTTCCGATTTTTTTGCAACAATCCACTTTTATCATGTTCATTTCTCGTGTTGTTGGGTTTGCATTGTCTTCTTGTTTGTTGTTGTCTTCTTATTGTCTATTTGTTCATTTCCTTCCTGGTTGTTTGGGTTTTTGATTTTTTGTGTTTCTTTAAACATTTTTTTGCAACAATGAAGTTGTTTCTTGAGTATGGATACTAGGTTATAATCTTGTAGTGCTTCTCCCACAACTTTTAGGTGTTCCTAAATAATGTTTTGGAGTTTTCCATATGTTACTTGTGAACATCCAAGTGCATTGGAAGCAATCTCGCAAAAATGTAAGTTGCAACATTCCTAAACAAGGGAAGTATGGGTTCCCTTCTTGTTTCCAGTTAAGTGAGGTGATTCGACAAAATGTAACATTCAAATCATGACCAACTACAATAGAAACATGTTCTAATTACATGTTTCAACATGTTTGTAGGTTTTAAATTTTTGTACACATGTTTCGACTATCCAATGAATGGTAATTTTCAAATTCCATTTGGTTTAGGGTTTAACCCATGTTTCAACATCTTTAAAGATTTTCTATTTTTGTACACAAATTTTGACTATCTAGTTGAATGGTAATTTTCAAATACCATTTGTTTCAAGTTTTAACCCATGTTTTTAACTAGCTTTTTGTACATAGATTTGTTATGTTTTTTGTTTTAATCCTATAAACTCTATAAGAAAAACTCTATAGTGATTAACAGAAGGTAGGTGGATGTTTGAAAGAAATGTTATGGTCTATCTGATACATTGCTTTCAAACATCCAACTGCTATCTGTTGACCATTATTTTATATATGTTTTTGGTGAACAAAGCCTTGTTATCCTATTGTAGTGTTCTTCCCCCAACGCTTGGGTGTTCTTGGAGAATTTGAAGGTTAACATCAACTTACCCTCGAACATCCAAGAGCATTGGGTGATGTTTTACAACAAGGTTACATTGGTGGCTCTATTGTATTGATTCAAAAAGTCATCTAGAACATACTCTTAGAATATGAAAAAAAAATTAATAAACATGTTTTGAAACCTCTGAAACATGGTAAATTTTTTATCAAAACCATATGAACCATGTCTCACGAAGCTTGAGAAGTAACAAAAAGATCAGAGTATTGGAAACATAAAAGAAAAAATTGTAGAAACTTGTTATACAAAGTTGAAAAAGGAAATAATGCCATAAACATGACATGATATAAAATATGTTTTTCGGAGGAACATAAATAGGAAAAACTAATATAAATTTATAAGAAACATGATAAAAACATGAAAGAAACATATTTTTTGAAACTTTAGGAATATCAAAACTTAGAAACCCTCGAAACATGACACAAAACATGATAGAAATAGAAACCTTGTTGTCGAAACCATGTTAGGATCATGCTTATGTACAATGTTCTTCCAAGTAGTTTTAAAACATCACCTCTTGGAACAAGCGGGTGCTTGTTACCCATATTGTGAAGACATCTCTTACAATTGATGGGACATATTACGATCTAGACCTTGGGTTTGCAAAACATCCTACAAAACATAAATTCCGAAACTTAAATTGATGTTAGGAACGTATGACACATTATAGAAATAAAGAGGCTTCTTTCTTACTCTATGATAAATGTTTTATTCTAATTATTGGTCAATAATTGTATATGATAGGTGTAATGTTGATTTGAGAGAAACATGATAGAAACATAAAATTGACCCAAGATAATGATCAAGTATATAAAAGATGTAATGTTGTTTTAAAAGAACTTCATGAACATTTTTTTTTAATTTTCTGATGAATGTGTCATTCTAATGAGCATTAATTAATTCATACATTGAATATTCATAATGTTCTTCAACCACCACATTTTGGAACAAACCGTTGATCACTACTAACATTCTAGAAGTATATCTTACAATTGATGGAATTTTGTATTTTATGGATTACATGTTTAGAAAATATCCTCCGAAACATGATAAAAACATGTTTATCGAAACTAAAACTAGTTCTAAGAACCTATGAAACATGATAGAAACATAGAAATTGACCCAAAACAATGATCAAGTATATAGTAGATTTAATTTTGTTCTAAAAGACATTACATGATGATTAACTTGGTTTTTTTCCTATTTTATTATAACGAATGGTCAATAATACAAACACGAAATATTAATAGTGTTCTTCAACCACACCGTTTAGTAATAGGCCTTTGTTCACTACTAACATTGTAGAGGTATATTTTATAATTGATGGAATTTAGCATGTTGTGTACTACATGTTTAGAAAATATCCTCTAAAACATGATAGAAACATGTTTACCAAAATTAAAACTAGTTCTAAGAACCCACACATGATGGAAACATAGAAATTGACCCAAGACAATGATCAAGTATATGGTCGATTTAATGTTGCTTTGAAAGACATTACATCATCACTAGCTTGCTTTTTTTCATGTTTTATTCTAATCGATTATTGATAATACATACACTAAATATCAATAGTGTTCTTCAACCACATTGTTTAATAAACCTTTGCTCGTTGCCAACATTGTAGAGGTATATCTTACAGTTGATGGAATTTAATATGCTATGGACTATGTGTTTGGAAAATACCTTCGAAAACATGATAGAAACATGTTGAAACTAAAACTAGTTCTAGGAGCCTATGAAACACAATAGAAACATAGAAATTGACCCAAGACAATGATCAAGTATACGATAGATTTAATGTTGCTCCAAAAGACATTACATCATGACTATTTTTTTTTTCATGTTTTATTCTAATGAACCATTGATAATATAAACACTGAATATTACTAATATTCTTCGGCCACATCATTTAATAACAAACCCTTGCTCACTACCAACATTGCAGAGGTATATTTTAAAATTGATGGAATTTAGTATGTTGTGGACTACATGTTTGGGAAATACCTTCGGAAACATAATAGAAACATGTTGAAACTAAACTTAGTTTTAAGAACCTACAAACCATGATAGAAACATAGAAATTGACCCAAAACAATGATCATGTATATGGTCGATTTAATGTTGCTCTAAAAGACATTACATCATGATTAGCTTATTCTAATGAACAGTCGATAATATAAACATTGAATATTAATAATGGTTTTTAGGCACCACATTTTGGAACAAATCATTGTTTGGTTCTAATATTGTAGAGGTATTTCTTACAATTAATGGAATTAACTATGTTGTGGACCATGTGTTTGGAAAATACCTTCAAAAACATGATAGAAACATGTTTATCAAAACTAAAATTAGTTCTAGGAACCTACTAGACATGATAAAAACATAGAAATTGACCCAAGATAGTGATCAAGTATATGGTTGATTTAACGTTGCTTTGAAAAACATTACATCATGACTAGTTTGTTATTTTCATGTTTTATTATAATGAATGGTCGATAATACAAACATTGATTATTAATAGTGTTCTTAGCCACCACGTTTTGGAACAAAAACATTGCTCAGTTCCATTATTTTAAAGGTATTTCTTATAATTGATGGAATTTACTATGTTGTGGACCATGGGTTTTGAGAACATGGATATCCGAAACTTGAACCTTTGAAACTTGGATTCAAAACATGAACCTTTGAAACTTGGACCTTTGAAGTTTCAATGTTGAAGTTCCAAAGCTTGAACTTCTAAAATGTTAACCTTTGAAAGTTGCAATTTCTTTTTTATCAAAAAAATGATGGTTTCTCATTAGTAAAACATTGTTAGGGATCACTGAGGTGTGACTTCCAAAACATGATGCTTCAATGGTGAGATGTCCTCTGAGGTATCCACATCTACCATATTCACATTTATTTTCACATCCTTTGGGTTATGTTCTATTTCAAATGTTTGTGTGATGTGAGTTTTTTCTTTTTTGATGTGTTCTTTCTCCGACCTTTCTAATTGATTTTTTTCATGAATTTGGATGCCTTAGCTAGTGGTAGCAAGGTTGGACGGTGCTACCAAGGATAACATTGTTGGAGCACCTTCAATTGTGAGCTAAGCCGAGAACAAGGAAACACATCTTTGTTTTACCACCTTGTCCAAAGTAAGCAAAACTTTGTGGGGGAGACTAATTGAAGCATCTAGAACTTGAGGCACACTTGAACACAAATTTATCCATCCCATGTTTATGTTTTCATGACATCGAACATATCTCCTTATGTTTAGAAATGAAGCTTCCCTTTGTTCTTCATTTGTTTGTTCCCAAATTTCTTGGAATAATGCAATATCCTTGCGCACCATATCTTCTACTGCCTTAATTTGTACAAAAGTAAAAATAATTACATTTCAAATAGAATATTTGGTGATGACATGGGCCTTTCATATGTAGCCTCTATTTCTTCATCCTTAATACCTTCCTGAATTTTTTGTCCCCCAAACAAAAGTTGACCATCTTGCTTTATATATCAATGGCTTTCCGCAAGGTTAAGTGATATTCCCCTATCTTCATCTTTCTAATGGATGCGTTGCTAGTGCCTTGGAATGAGCAGACATAACTAACATCCTTATTGAACAAATGCCAACAAAAGACGTTTACTAACCAAACTTCCCAAGGAACACTCTTGAAAGGTGTTTCTTTCTATAGAAGGTTACCTACAATTATTTCAGCCTCCTTGAAAGAATGCAACCATGGGAGATCAAGCCTCTTTGTTGCAAGTAGGCATTTGTCATTACTAACAATATGCCATAAAGGATTCCAATCCCATTTTATAGCTTCAATTTTTCTTACATTAGTCATATCAAATTCCTTGAGGTGTTTAACAACAAAGCCAAACCTTTGTTGTCTTAATAAATCCTTGTGTTTGTTCTCTACCCCATTGAACCGTTGTAGGCATTTTTTATACTCCAAAAACTCATGTAGAGAATTGGCCTATGATTATGTGTCGCTAGTTTTTAGGAGGAACATTATTTGGGAGACTGTAGCAGCAAATTCATCTCCATGTTTAGCCTGCATTCAACCCAATAGTAAAAAATGTATTAACATCCATATAGCCTACATAAGAAACATATGAAAAATGAATAAGAAATAACGATTAACATGTTACTTAAATCGAGATTCTATGTTATTTAACCAACTCCATTGAAACATGTTATAGGCATGTTTTTGGATATTTGTGGGGGTGATAGAAACATGCCAAGAAGTGGTTATTTGTGGGGTGATAGAAACATGCCCCCTGCCATGTTTTAGAATACATGGAGTGGCTATGTTTTGGGGTATTGAAGCATCTACCATGGTACCTATTGAAAACTTAACAATGGAAAAGAATAAACAAAACTTAGGAAGAACATGAATGTGAAACATAAGGTGAATGAATATATTGGACACAAATCTTTAACCTTAAATGATGTTGAAACATCAATGATGAAAAATTTCAAACACACATATGTATCTAAAACATAAATATGGAGTGAAAGCTGAATTAAGTGATTGATGTGACTACAGATGCATATGTTAAAAATCAAATGTGAATGTGAATGTATTGCAATGGATCAATATGGTAAGAGTAATTGAATACCACTTTGTTTCCTCGCATGAACTTTCCGAATGTGCAATAAGAAACAATGTTGAAGTTTGGATCACGAACAAAGGTACCCAAACTTTTTACAAACTCTTATTTATTTTGCGTTTTTTATTCACAATAAAAAATATTGCACTCCATTAGATGCCAAATGCTTACTGTTTTTATGATTTTCCCAACAAACATTAATTTTAGTTTTGAAAGTTCCCGAAACACAATATCAACCTGTCGTCAAGCTTTAATTTCTTCTTCCTATCTGCACTGTCTCTTTCTGATTTTTTAGGAGTTGATGTTAGAGTATGTAACTCCTCTGGATTAGTACCTAGATTTCTTGATGGCAAGACTTTATTCGAAACATCCATCTATTTTGACTCCTCACTTTTCAAAATGTAGAAACCTTAGTAGGTAAATGCATTTGGAGATGAAACATATTATACCACAAAAACACACCAATTAAAACCTACTAAAACATGGTGATGAACACCATCCAAACATGGCTATCAACATTTGCTAGCTTTTATTTTAAGTTTGCCATCTTTGAAAGTTGAAACATGATCATGTCCGTGAATAAGGGATGAAATTTTTGTAGACATGTTTCGAAACATGATAGTTGTTTAGGAATTTTGTAATTTGCCACTAAAACATAAACTTACCTACTGGTATCGTAACATGTTTATTTGGAACTAATAGAATGTTGAAACATGGAATCTAATTTAGAACAATGATTGAAACATGATAGTTTTGTTGGAAAAGTTTGAAACTTTTGGAATTTCGAGGACATAAAGAAAATTCAGTATATTGAAACATGTTTCACATGAACTAATATGGGCTACTTTTTAATTGAACATTAGAAATTAAACATAGACTTTGCGAACGTTTTACAATTGATAATTGAATATTTTCAAACTTAAGAAAACATTACAATGTTACAAACTCAAATAAAAAAGGTGTGATCCAATACCATTGTGTTGCGATTTCTCCCAAGTGATAGGTTTTAATGAAGTGAAGCGCTTGAGAATCCTCTATGGTTTCAAAACTTGTTTGACTATTTGGCCTCCATGTTTTGTGAAACATTACATATGGACAATAATGAATTCCTTTTGAACTTCATCACGAATCTCCAAGGGTGGGGTTTTTTCCTTCTTGCGCTTGTGTTCAAATATTTGTACTAGTTGTAAAGTTAATGTAGTTGAAGGGTGATTATTCCTTGGTTTTGACAATGCATTCGCCTTCACCCTATATTTTAAAATGTTTCCACCTTTCACAAGATACACACCTCCATTGCATTTCTTAATGGTGGGTACAACTTCAATTTGAAAGGATTCCCTTCAATATCCATAGCTTTGTCACATCCCTTCTTTTGGTGTTCATTAATCCTCATTTTTGAGTTCTTCTTGTAGTCACAATAACACAAATAAACTCCTTCCTATCCTCTCGATAATGACTATGACATTCCTTAAGTAATCGCAACCACTCCTCACGAGTGTAGGTTTCCACGAAAATTATTTTGTTTATTTTCACATTTTCTGCTATAATGTCCATTAGTTCGCTCTTCATGTTTTCTTTCTTCTATTAAGACTAATCTGACTTTTATGCTAAGAACAATGGAAGATTGAAAGAATGGAGTGCTATGCCTAGATTGCCTTATGCTTGAGTTGGAAGAAGAAAAAAAGCTCGTAGTTATAAAAAGACCAATAAATTATACAAAGAAACTAAATTGTAACTTAACCGAAACCTAGGTGCGCATGTTCGTTCGTTGTGACTATTGACACATGATGCATCTCGTTTGTAATCAATTCCTACCTAAATTTTAAAACCTATTTCATTACTTTCATTAATTGTCCTGACAGTTAGACGAAGTGTGAGAAAGTTGAATAAGGTCTAAAGTGTCATAGATGGGTCATGGGGCATGGATGGGGATTGCATGGGGGAACATGGAAGATGGGCACATGGGGCCAAAACATAGCTCTTGAAATGTTACATGTTTCGGTGGGGATATGTTTCGAGGGCTCAAGTTGCCTACCAAAACTTGACTTGTTTGGGTTTCGAGGTTTAAGTTTTAAGGCTAATATTTTGTGACATGTGGTTTCTAACTGGCTGAAACAAGCACTGGGTCACCACCGAAATATGACATGTTCCTGTGTCAATTTGCTCTAGGGCCTGATTTGCCCGTGCATGAAAACCCAAGCTGGGCCACCTTGAAGCGATCAACACATTTACAACTTGTCACTGAAATAATGTCGGGGTACTCAGCCAGGTGGTGGCCACCCTTTTGGAAATTTGTAAGTTATCAGCCGGTTAAGGGTAATATGTATGGTGGAATAGTTTGGCATCTGTCAGCCGGGTAAGAATATACAGGCAGAACTGGCTCTTCTGTAATACACTAGCTGACAAAGGGTAGACAACTTTAATATGTATGTTTCCCGTTATACTTGTATTTCATTTTTTGAGACCCTACCTGTTGGTTAGGTTAAATTTTGCTTTGTAACATGATCTCCAAATTTTTGAAAAAAAAATTTCACAGGTTTTTACTTTTTACATGTGGATAATGACCAGTATTGTGTGGCTATTTGATTTTTAAATAACCAGTGGTTCTGGTTCTTTAAAAAATTCAGAATCAAAGAATCGATTCCAGTTTTTTGAAAAAAAAATCAGAATCTGAGAACCACTGGTTCTGGTTAAGTCAAAAAATCAAAGAACTGGCAGTTTTCATGAAAGAACCACCAAAGACTTGACGGTTAGAAAGGCAGGTTTTTGGGAAATTTTCAAATGCATTGAGAACCAAGGTTCTATACCAAATTTAAAAAAAAAAAAATTTATACCCCTCCTGGGTAAGTGGGTATATTTTCAGGATGATAATCAACAGGTATCTATAGCAAATTCTAATACCCGCACAACACTGGCAAGGACCCACAGGAGGCTGTTCTGTGAATGGGGGACCTCCGCGAGGCAGGAGCCAAACGTTGGAGAACCCAATACTCATAACAGCCAATTTCAAGGTCCTGAAAGCAGCTCCACCAATCCTGGGTATGAGGCCCTGCAAAAGAATTGGGGGAGAAAAGTCAAAAATGCATTTGGCTGAGCAAAATGGTTTTTGGCTGACCAATTTTCCACAGGATCCTGAGGTTGGTAAAAGGCACAGTAAAGCTTAAAAGGCACAGCAGAACCTAACGTCTGTTGTTGATTGAGGCTGGTAAAAGGCACATCAAAGCGTAAAAGGCACAGCAGAGCCTTACGCCTGTTCTTGATTGGCTAGATAGGTTGATTGGTCCAAGTGGGTTGCTATTGGTACCTAGTTTGCCACCTGTTCAGAGTCCCAGTTTTAGTTTTATGGGTGGGGTTGGAAAAAACTAAATGCCTAACTAAAGTTGGATGTGAGAAATATTTTTGCCAGGTCATGTACTGCGCCCCACAGGGAATCCCTTATTTTGGGCATCCAAGATTAGTTAGTGTAAACTAACTAGGGTCAGTTTCCACATTGACAAAACGAATTATTTTAAGAAATAAGAAATCACTTGGTTTTTAATTTTGAAATTATTATATTTTCATGATCTACTATGATATTGTCATATGAGTAGTGAAATTATTCAAAGTGTATGCTATGTTAATTGTAATGATTTTCAACATGTCAACTTCACGTTTTCACAAAATTTCATTTCGTTATTTTCAGGATTATTTGATGACGAAACTGACCCGAGGGTAATGTATTTACTTTTTTTCCAACCTGACCCATTAAACTAAAACTGGGACTACAAATAGGTGGGAGCCAATTAATAACAAACTACCTGGAGCAATCATTGTGATTGCTCAATCAGAAACAGGGAGAACCAGTCAAATCACTCGTCTTTGACAGCAGTGATTTTTTTCAGTGGTGAAAATTCGCCATTTTGCCTCGTAACAAATCTCAAGCAACTTGGTGAATGGAATTTTTTGATTTTTTGATTTTTTTTAATGCAACATTTTGACGAAGAAAATTAAGAAATTGTGAAGTTTTTTTTGGAGAATTTGGGGCAGATTTCCAGCTTTCTTCTTTTAATTAACTAGGTTCTAGGCGTTCACCAACATGTAATAGGATTGCTAGATTTTCTACTTCTCTATTTGTCTTGTAACCAGATTTGAGTAAATCCTGTTGTGGCTGCTCACCACTTTTGGAGCAACACCAGAAAATTGAAAAAAAACAACACTTTTTGGCAGGTGTTAGGCTTTGCTATGCCTTTTACCAACCTTAGCAAAATGTGCAAAATGCTGGGCCAAAACTATTGTGCAGAGACAAACCAGCACGTTTTGACTATTCTTCATCCACATTTAGTGTGCTGGGTCACATACTAAGCACTACTGAGGATGCTCTTACTCATTGTAAAGAAAGAGTATAGTTTTCTTTCATGAATCTACAGCTGTATTCATTTGAGAGGACAGAGTAAGGGCCACTTTAGATAACGGTCCAAGGTCTAGGGTCCAATGAAATAGAGCAATCTTATTGACTGAGAGCCATAAATTGGACCGACTACCTTTAGATCGGGGTCCAAGACCAAAAAGGTGGCAAAGTTGGTTGTTAGTAGGTAAGTTGTAAAAGCCCAACAAAGCTCACCACCCTGGTTAGCTACCAAACTGAAACCCAATGAAAAACTGTTTCCTATCCACCCACCATCCATCCCTCATGTTGTGCAAATGGCTGTTGGTTCAATCTGACCTACAGTCCACATTCTCAATTGTTTAGTTTCTATGGCAGCTTGTATATATTTCTCAGGCTTTATTGATGGACTTGAATTTGAGCTTTTTGTTTCTCTATTTTATTGTGTAATGAAACTAACAGATATTTAGTTATTTCAAAATGTCAAGATCAGACTTAGAAGTCATTGACAATAAAGCCATCCCCATTTTGATCCTCTGTTTTCTGTCTCATGCCCAATTTGAGGCTATCCACAAAGCCATAGACTATTTCTCAATGAACTTACAAAAACTTGATGCAAACTTACGTAGATTTATAATATGTTATTCTAACTAACTGTTATGTGCTAGAATCATCATTTGAAAGCATCTATGAAAGGCGAAGATCGCTGGCTAGACATTAGGTAGACTTTGTAACACCCTACAACATCATCATAGGTAGGAAACAGGTGCTGCCCAGTTTATCTGACAAATTGTCATGATGTAAGCTTGTGCTTCATGCAGCCCATGCAGCTCAACAACTTATAGGTCAAGAGCATCCAGCCAAAGTACCTTACACATTAAGGGTCTAGTCACCTATGCATGGTGGTTAGTAACTGGATGTACGGCTGGAATGTCAATGTGACTTTGTGCAATTTTTGTCTGAGGTGGGATG
>Ga0209611_10002926_pt1 | contig 29929 bp, 24 predicted proteins | sample S1TSphgellanicum_3_FD_187693 | JGI IMG/M metagenome (GOLD analysis project Ga0209611, IMG submission 187693) | Host-associated microbial communities from peat moss isolated from Minnesota, USA - S1T2_Fc - Sphagnum magellanicum MG (SPAdes) (version 2) | ecosystem: Host-associated > Plants > Peat...
CCCACCAACAAAGCCAGCAACCCACTTGCAGTGCTGCTGCATCATCCTCCATTGGAAAACCTGTCATGACTCGGTTGTGGTCAGTCAGATGAATGAATTCAACTGATGGATAGATGGATGAATAAATGATTGACTGGATGGATGAATCACAACTCAGTTGCCAAGATGGCTTCACCTTCGGTAACTTTTCTTGTAAACCCTCATACCAGGAATTTACCTAGGTAACATCCCCATGTAAAGTGACTAAGTATTATAGGGTAGGCAAGTAGGGCCTCAGGTGAACCAGCACCCACCAGTACACCATCCACGGGATGCCCATTATTACTCAGTTGTGGATGAACCTAAACTGAGATAATATTTGGTTTTGACCTTGGTAACCAATTCAGTAAGAAATAGGTCTCCTATATAGGTAGATAGGTAGGAAAATAGGGTAACTATTCGGTAACTAGATGGTTTAAACATAGGTACTAAGGGCTGTTTTTAATACCTACCTATTAACAACATGCTTATGGGTTGTTAGGAGGTAGGTAGAAAAAAAAATGCAACTGAGCTGACCAGCATGCTTAGCTAGGGAACCGGAACCCGACAGAAAACTGTTTCCTGACCACTTATCATTCATCCTTCATGGTGCACTGGTGGGTTACTAGGTACACAGATGGATGTGGATGGTTGGTATACATAATATATATATAGGTAACCCCTATGGTTAGATATGAGACGGGTATAATGAAAAAGTATTTTCTGTTCACACACCATCCATCCTGCACGGTGCATTGATGGAGCTGGTTCACTTTGTTCTTGCTTTTCAGTTTCTCTTTACTCAGTTTCCCTTTTTTTCCCCCCCCCGCCCCTCTCTCTCTCTCTCTCTCTCTCTCTTTTGTCAGTTTTTCCCTTTCATTTTATTTACCTTGCCTACCAAGGCAAGGATATTGTGTTTAGATTCATTATAGAGTATAGTAGCTTAAGGGATTTTGGCCCCTAGGTAATAGTAGGTCTATTTTGATATGGGGATTTTTTAAAGATGATGTTTTGGCTTGTGTTGAAACTTGAGATTAGTTATAGAGTTATGATATCTTGAAGGATTTTGGTTTCTTTTATCAGAATTTTTTGAAGATTATAATTTTTGCATGGTGAAATATTTGAATTTTCATAATTCTTCTTTTGCCTTCGGATGGTTTTTTAATGTAAATGGCAAGGCCACGGTGGTGTGACGCACCCCTTGTTTTTCTGGAGGAGAAATGTCATCTTCCTTTTGACTTGAATGATCCCTCATTTTACATGTTTTCCATGCCCTTGTGATTCTGAAAAATGATCAACAAAAATACACTGCACCGGACCAGTAAAAGAAAGGGAATTTGGAACCTATCAATCGTGTTCCAAAGGTCTTCACATCTGGTATATAAGATCTCAAATGGGGACGGAGCAATGACGATGTGGTTGCACCAGCATCCAGTGTTTCCGGGAATCCCACAAAGCTTCCTCCTCCATGATTTATGGTAGTTGAGAAACATAAAAATTCTTACAGTGATTCTTAAATACAATCACAATCAAATTAACATAAGGTTGGAATAATAATAATTTTTTTTTTTGTTTTGTTGAATCCTATGGTATTAAAATAAAATTTCATGATTATAAAGAATTTTTTTTATGGAATTTTCTCATTTTTATTGATTTATATACAACATGAAATTCAATCTTCATATATTGAGAACATTAAAAACAAAGGTGAATTGATTACACCAAAGAAACAAATGCAACCACATAAATTTGAAAGAGAAAATTTTTAAACAATTAAAATTTTTTACTGATTGATCTAAATTGAATTTTCCTAAAATTTGTTGATGTCATTTTGAGAGGACCCAAAAAAATTCAATTTCACATGTGACAATTAGAAGGTGATGATATGAAAAGACAAACATGAAGAAAAAGGCTAAACCAGCTCATTGGAGTGGGTGGCCAGGAGGGCAAAAGGATACAGATCAATTTTTTAAAATTTAAAAATAAATTAAATATTTGGAGAGGAAAAACTCCCAATTATCAATGGCAGCCTGCAGGTACAACAGATATATTATATTCCAATTTGAGCTCTGCACTGCTATGCACTACCAGTGACAACCAACTATTTTATTTGGTTCTTACGTTTTCGTATGGTTTTCAATAATTCATCATTATTTATGTCAATGTCAAAATTTAATTTAAAGTAATATACATTTCATGGCCATGAAAAGACAAGACGCATGTTAATTTGTTTTTTCATCTCCATGCTGGTGGATAGAGGAAAAAATTGAGATAGTTATGAAATGGAGGTAGTTTTTGGGAAAGGTGGGATATGCTTATTAAGAAAGTTAATTGGAAAAGGAAGTAGTTATTAAGAAAAAAAAAAGAAATAATTAAATTTGAAAATGAGATAGTTATTTAAAAAAATTTCTTTGCAATGATGGTCCATGGACAACAATACCGAAGGATTCCAAAAAAATCCCCCCTATACCAGTTGCAATTACTTGTCACTGGAATTTGGTCCTATGATATTGCAAAATGCTTATGTGAGCAACAGGGATAAAAATTCCTCTCCTTAGCCCCAAATGTGGGCATTGGAGCTTCAATTTCAAAAGGGTTTTCTAGTCTCCACTAGGTTAGTAGGTTGACATGGGCATCACAGTTTTGGAGAGACTCTATAGTGAGCAGTCTTTTAGGGAGTTTTTACACAAATTTAGCCTCAAATTTAGGTTTTGGATCCTTTTGAAAGTATTCTAAAAACTTACCCATCTGTTTTCATCTTGTTCTCAGTTATAGAGCCATTTCCCACTTTCACTAGACATGAGCCATGCACATACTGAATCTACCACACCTTTTGATCCAACCTGATTGAAAGCTCGGTTTGGTTGGGATTTCACTTGGCTTTCATGCAATTATAGAGATCTGAAGCCTGATATTCATACTGATATTAACACTGGTAGCAAGGACCCTACAGTAGTCTGGTATGAGCTGACACAACAGAAGCCTAATGCCAGCATCAGCCTTGTAGGACTTGAGGTAATAATACACAGTAACACCTAGATAACATGCCTCAAAATGTGGTACCAAATGAACTTTGCATCCATCTATGCTGTCTCCTGAGAGACAGCTTTGATGAAATGGAGCAACAAAATGGGTTGTCTATGAAGTTCAACATCACTGTAGGTGACACATTAAAAATCTGAACAAACACCAGACATCAATAACATACATGTCATGTCAAAAATTCAACTAAGGACTACTCATTCTGATGCCCACTGAACTATAAACACGATTCTACTACTGTAGTAGGTTGGAAGTTGAAGCATTCAACATGAAAGTATCTATCTTGCATGTGGCATTGCAAACACGAATCAATCTCAACAATCATATGAAAAGAGACTAATTGTACAAGTTTGGTTTGACATTGGATTTGTCAATTTCCCAGAAGTTTGGACTAAGTGACCTTGTTTCAAACGAGCATCTTCTATACAGTGGGGACAGCAACCAAACCATGAGCTGGTTTCTTTCCTGAACAGCAGTAGGGTCAGCCTTTAATTTGCTGGGTACGATATGTCTTCTGCAATCGCAGTCCTTGGGAAAGCCAGGTTTGCTGGTCTGCAGAGGTGATGTTCTCTTTGTCTACACCTTGCATAAATCCTGGAATTCGGTCTTTCCTCAATTCAGCACATGACTCCTTAGTATCTGTGTTTTTCTCATCTCCCCTCCAGAACCCTGTACAAAACACAAAACGATCAAGTTATTTATTATCCCCAAAAGAGGACTCCAAATCTGAGAGTCATCCTTGAGAGTTCATGTTAAACAGAAATTCTGATCATACATTGACACTTTATTCAATGTATGAACTGTAGTATGGAGAAGGTTTACTGCTGAGGTGTTCACTTCCCAAGTTCAGGTAGGTCATGTGGGACTCCAATACATAGTGGGTGTTGCTGAACATCAAAAACATGATGAAGATTACTACTTTTTAATGACCTTTTGCCACTAGACATACTCTGAAGCTGAGGTTCACAAGCTTGAATATCAACCTCTCTCAAAGTTTGAGCATGACTTAAGTGCAGATCTGCGATGCTGAACACCATTTGTGACCAAGGAAGAATGTTGCATCCTCTCATCACCCATCTGACATAGTTCACTGTCATCCTGCACGCCCTCATACCTGTGATGATTCTTCTGTACATCAGTTTCAGACACATACCAAGAGAATGCTCTTTTCACAACTTTCTTCTCTGGAGGACAGCCATCCATTGGCCTCACATCCAGCTGCTCATGCTGATTCACAGCACGTGAATTCTCCTCAAAGCTCAATGGACATAGCTCCATTGACATATGAACATCATTCATATTTTGTAATGCCTCTATTGCATCTGAATACCAGCTCTGATCAGTAGTCTCTGGTGAAGAATTCCATGTTGAGCTGTTGCCAAAGAATGAATCCTCAGTTGATGTCTCTATTGAGACCTCGTGATTCCTTCCAGCAACATCAGGTGAATCCACAACTGAATGAAACTTGCTCTCTGCTGCTATACTACTAGCTGCAGTTATTGAGCTTTTCCTCTTTGGAGAAAAAAAGGGTGAGTTGCACTCTATTAGCTGCATGTCAATTGAACCATTGTCATCAGACCCGCAGATCCCATCCCATTCTGCACTATCACCAATTTCCATCTTGTCAAACTCTTGAAGATCTGGGGAAAGACTCAATGAAATAGGCAAAGTGGGGAGAGAAGTTGCCATTGATGCTGCTCTTTTCTGTGACAGAGTTGGGGAGGCACATTGTATTGGCTCCAAATCAATGCTGCCAATGGATGCACAATGTCCCTCCTCCAAGTTCTGTTCTCCATCCTCTTTCATTTCAGAACACTTGAATACTTGATCAGCTACTTCACAATGGCCTAAGCTTCTCACTGTGAGAGACTGTTCTCCACAGCAACTTTCTGCCTGGTCACCTGATCTGTTCTGCTCTCTCTTCCCTGTTCTTTGAGAATACAGAGTGACACCATCAGCCCCCACTATGTGTGCTGAAAATTTGCTAGTAAATTTGGATTTGTCGTTTGCAATTGATGACAAGCTACTTGAAATTGGACTTCTTTGCACTCCCATCCACTGTATTGCTTCCAAGGCTTCTGCACCTGATTCTCCACCTTTGAAGGCCCCCAAATCTTTGAAGTCTTCGTGTACCCCCTGAAAAGATTGATCAATTCCAATGAAGGATCAGATCATGCACATAACATTAGCTAGTGTAGCAACTTGGAATGTATGTACACCTGCTTCACTCTAGCATTCTCCATGTCTGAGACAGGTTTTGCACAAAAATCTGCATTATGTATACAAGTCTGGAGTTTGAATCAACCTCTGTCAAGCTTATTTGACTCCCATTAGTTGCTAAGGTTGTTGGAGATGAACTGTCATGCAAATCTGTGTCTCCCTCTTCATTTCCATCACTTGACATGCCTGCATCACCTTGACAATCCTCCTCCTGCACATCCTGCTGGCAGAATTGGAGTTTGGGGAACAAGGCTGCTCTTTGTGCTGACAATCTTTTATGGTCTGACTGCATGCACTTCACTGTTCTCTCTGCAGCAGCCAAAGACCTGTCATAACAGCAAGATATAAGTTTTAGTCTAAATGAATTGAAGATGCAGAGAATAAAAAAAAAGTCAAAGCCTAATATTAGTATACTTTGTCCTACAAAGTCTACATTAGTAACAGAAGACAACAAATGCATGACTTCAAAGATAGGGTACTCACATGACAGGGGAGCACTTGGTGAAGTTTGAGAAGTTTGAATTGGCACTCCAATTCATCGGTCCTGACTGGCATTTCCGGAGCTTCTTGACAGAGCTATCTCTTTCACTTAGATGCTTTTTTGGGTCAAGATGGGGCCCTTGATTCTGGCAGATCATCATATCCCAACCTTCTGGAGAAGCAGGATCCTCATTGTCTACTAAACTCTTCACTGTCTCAAAATTCTTGTGAAGGACACCACATGAGCGCAGATAATTCACCTGTTCATAGACAGTAGCAGATAATTTCCAATAGTTTAAAGTGAATTTCTGGCTGTAGGAACCTTCAAGTTGGGAGTGTGCTGTAAGCTTTTACAATAACAACAGACACTACACACCTGGTAAAAAGGCAGGTAAGGTTAGACAACTCACCTCTTCCCTGAGTTCTCTTGCTTGGTCTGCTTCAGCAACCAGGATCTGGCGGAGAGTGGCCAGTTCCTCTTTCATTTCTTCCACATCTGATTGCAAGCTTGTCTCTGCGTCAAAATTTCCCTCAAAGTGTATCTTCATTGTCGTGCTGCTTGATCTGCTTCGCCTACTTACATCAAGCTTTCGAGGATCACTACATGCTGAACTCGTCCGCGGAGCTCCAGCCTTTGGGAAGTTGTCCAATGATCCATATCCTAGAAGACATACCAGACATGTTTGATATTTGACCCAAAGCATTTGATGATAACCTTCACCCACAATGCAGAGTAGAGTGGACCCCACCCACCCACTAAAAAAAGATGCACTCTTGATTTGAAATATTGTGAGAACTGTGGAGAGGAGATGCTGCTTTCTCCCTTGAGGACACACACACGTACCTTCTCTTGCTTTGCGGAATCTCAAATGATCTGACGGGCTACTCAACCTTCCCTGAAAAACAAATGGACAAGGGTTTAACCAGTGAGTAATTTTCCCTTGTACCACACAGACACCTCTCCTCACATCTCAGATGCATGTCTCTGAAATTTGCAAGCAGAGAGAGAAATCTCCACAACAACCCTAAACCCATCACACCCTAAAGCCTAAACCCATCAAACCTACATGTTCAGATGGCTGGTCTGGATATGATGGGGCTATTATACATTGTGGGTTGATTTGGATTGCAGCGAGGGAACAAAAAAAAAAAAAAAAAAACCTTGCACTCTCTGCAGTGGGGAATCAGAATCGAAACTGTGAAGAAAAATAGTAAGGAGGGGGTGGTGGTACTTGGATCAGAAGAGTAACATGGGAGAGAGAGAGAGAGATTTCACCGCTCACCTTGCTCTGGTGATGAATGAAAGTTTTGGAACAATGCCGCTGCTCTTTTGATGTAGGTCCTCCTCCCCCAAGACATGCCCACAGCCACCCCATTTGCTCCAAATTCTCACCTGTCTCACTCTTCTTTCCGTTCTCTTTTCCTCCTCCTCCTCCTCCTCTTCTTCTTCCCCTCGCAGGCTCTAGAGATACTGCCTCTCTCAGTGCGATTGATCGAGCAAGCGATCGATTCCTCGGAGTGCCAAAGGCTTCTTCGCAAAAACAGCAAAGAACAAAAAAACAGAAACGAGTTTTACGTACTCAAGTGCGACATTCTACGACAAGAAAATTTCTGTCAGTGACCGTTAACAGGTGGAAATCTAACGGCTGATAAGTGGGCTTTAAATAGCGGGGTGAGGAAAGGGGGTGGTGGGGGGGTGGAGTTTCATTTCTATTTTATTATTTCGGTATTCAAACGTGGCTATTTTAAAACTAGTGTAGTGAAGTGAAGTGCACTGTAAAGGCCTCAACCCATCATGGGTTATGGCATTACTAGACAATAACTAACTAAATTAGATGGGTCAATGAAGGCCCACCCCCTACCCCCACCACCAAAGAAGCAATAATAATAATAATAATAAGATGTTTAATAGCTAGGGTAGGTACCCTAGTGTCATTTGTTGACCATTGCAATTTGTATAAGTATATGCAATTTTTAATGCTTCTAAATAAATGCCCATCATGGAGTTGGACATGGGATCTCATGAATATTGCATTATGGCGGCTCCTTAATAAGGATATATTGTAGGGTGAAGCCTTCCCTTTGGATGGGGGGCCATTCTCAAAATTAGGGGGACTTGGACTCTCGAGTAGTAGTCAAGTTCAGCCCCTCATTTTGAGAATGTCCCCCATCAGTAGAGGCCTTTAGTCATCATGTAGGACAAGGCAAATTGCTAGTATTGCACTGAACATATGTAGATCACAAGGCAAAGGAAGGGAGCATTTGTGAATGCTAGTATTGCTTTGAACATATGTAGATCACAAGGCATAGGAAGGGAGCATTCAATCTGTTTACTCCTTAGAGTGGGAGGGATGTTATTTGGCGGGTAAACATAAGTTCACTTCTCTTTTCTAGGAAGGATATTCCTTGGATGCAACTTTTCTAGGAGGCATATTCATGAATACAAGTTGCTCTCTAAATACACGAGGAATTTTGTTCAAGTGCTTTGTGTGTAAAGCAACTCCTCAAGAGCAAGGAGTTTTCAAATTAATTGCCTTCCAAGCAAGAGTTGAAGGTGATTCTCTCAAGCACTCCTCACTCTAAGGGAATTACTTGACATCATGCTTGCAAATGTATGGTCACCTATAAATTGCCATTGAAATTGTGTTGAAACCTATTAAGTCACACATTGAAATTAATGAAGTTGTGATGAACTCTTGAAATGTCCAAAACTCCCCAACAATTTAATAAAACTCCCTTTGCCCTCCCAAAAGTGAAATTAGGTTTTATAAAATCTATTCCTACTAATGTTAAAAAGTCAAGCCAAGGCTTTACGATTCCAAGAGGCCTCTTCCACCTATGGATCCATCTTGGGCTCTTTATTTTTGGAATGCTCGCCTTTGCGTCATACCTTACACATGAACCAATTGAAGAAACTTACCATTGTATTTGGAGGTCACCTTATATTCATGAATATCCCTCTAAGGAAAGAAGATTCAGGTTACATTTGTTATATTGTTTAGGAATACACATAAGATCATACTTGTTTTTATTTATTACATGTAAAATCCCTTCGCCTTCTACCACCTCATGATCCCCATATGCATAGGCTTATGATAAGGTTGGTCTCATGTTTATCTTGAATTGTAATAAAAACTTTCTGCACATAGACCTTCATTTGTATAATATTCACTCTCAAATGCTATTACTAACTAACAAATGTAACATTTAAGGGATTTTTTTTTTGAATGTTATTAATGTAGATTGTCAACTATCTAATAGTTACTCCAAATCATTTTTATCTTGTTGGCCCAATAATCCTTATTCATTTGAATTACACACCAAAAGCTTGCACAAAGACAACAAACTATAATTTAGTTTGGGATGATTTCAAAAAAAATATTATGTTTTTATTAAATCTTTTAATGAGCTAAAGGCGTACCAAACTTGCATATTTTGTTAATTCTCAAGCTATACTCAAAACATTCAAATTCATATTTCTTGTTGGACCAAAGCACACACCGCCAATGTGTTAAAAGCTAGGGCCAAAAATCTAGATCATAATCATGTTAATGTATTTCACATGAAGCAAAGTGACATGCATGACTAGCCAACACATGAGAAAGAGAATGTGCCACCTCTTAATCCAAAATCAACTCCAAAAAAAAACCAAAACGAAACAAAACCAAAGACTGATAGATGCAACTTACTTAGTTAAAAAGGCAAATGGACTAGCCAAGCTTTAGAAGAGGCCATTGATACAGAAAAACAAATAAATTAAAACATACTTTTCAGCTCAGCGTCTTATCACTTGAATGATAAAAGACAATTTCAAAAAATGTGAACAAACTAGTGTCTTAACATAAAGAAGAAAATTATATCACAAACTTGCCCCCTTCATGTGCTTTTACAATATTTTAATAATGTGTTTAAAATTTAAATATTAAAAAAGTGTTGATAATATAATTAACATGATATTGTGATGACATTGTAATAGATTGTGATGATTAATCATTGTATCTAACATCAACATAGGCAGAAATTGGATTGTCATGTCGATAGGGGTTGTTAACATGTGCCAATGCAATCACACTTGTTGTAAGCATGTTCACATCAGATTGCTCAAATTGGTTGTCAGTCTAATATTTATATGGATAATAATTTCATTGACAAGATGCCAAATTTCGAAGCATGGAGGTCCAAGGATGTAACAAAAGTGTTCATTAAGAAGTCCACAAATGATGCCATGTCTTGAAGTCCCACGGAGTTAGTTGCATCCTCCATGTTTACATAAGTTGTGGAAGCATGGAGGATGCAAGTAGAGTGAACATTCAACAAGATGACCATGCATAATGCCATCCCTTGGAAGGGCATGCTGGCAATGTATGGGCTTCCAAAAGGAAGCTCCTCGACCTTTTGAATGGATGTACCATGAAGGCATAGGGCTGGATATGATTACTTTTGTGTCTCATGCTTGCGGTCATGCTGGCCAAGTAGATGAAGGACTATGTGACGTTGGATCCATGGATTCAGTTTGTGGATGGCTGCAACAGGGCAGCACTACATGTGGATGGTTGATTTGCTTCACCATGAGGCAAAGGATTTGAGTAAGACAATGTCTTGTGAACCAAATTCTTCTGTGTGGATGGCCTTCTCAATGCTCGCAGAATTCATGGTGATGTGGAGATGGGAGAATGCGTTGCAAAAACAAGTAGAACATGGTGATCCAGAGATGGGAGAACACATTGCGAAAACAAGTTCTGGAATTGGATCCCTGGAAATGGCTTGGGCTATGTCCTACTATCAAACATCTTTGCTGCTGACTAGTGAGATAGAAGAAGCAATTGAAGAAAAAGATGTGGACAAACAGCTGGTGTGCACCTGGATTACGTGAAGAAAACAGGTGCATCGTAGTATGTGACCAAGCACACTGTCATATCAATGGGATCTGTGCAGAACTATTCTGGTGAATGATGGAGGCATGAAATATGGAAGCTGATAGAAAAGTTGAAGGGGTTTTTGTTCATTTTTCCATAGTGAGAAGCTGGCCCTTGCATTTCGGCTCATTAAGGGTTTTCCTATTATTACACTCAACATTTTCAAGACCTTGGAATAGCTGCTGCGACTTGGAGTAGAGGGGACAGTGCAAGGGGGTCTTGCAGAGGTTTAGAATATGGCCTAGGATTCTCTGGCAACTTCAGTAGAAACAACAAGTGAGGTTGCAGTTTTCATCTGCACAGATTGACTTCACTATATTCAGAGCCAGACTCCTGGTGCTGCCACTTTTTTCATTTGTGAGAATCTGGAAGCTGTTTCTCATATTTTTGCGGGGATTTCTACAGAAAATTACAGTCTGTTACTACTGTAAAATTCAAATAGCCTGGAAATCCTCACTGGAAATTTTTTTACAGTGCATTGAAGGAATATGGGTTCCACGCACTTAACTTCTATGGGGTTCAACTGGATGTGTAAACACACCGAAATTGTGGCTTCTTTGCAATCTTGAGAATCTTGGCCGTAAGCCTACCTTCACACATATTGGGTACATATAAGTTTAGGCTCAAGAATATGCACCACTTGGGGATGCCTTTTTATTTTGTCCCAAATTTAGCCATAGCTGATCATGTTCCATACCATGTGCATACTGGAATCCATGGATTCACTGGCAAACAAAACCCTGAATGGCCTCAGTAGAAATTGATGGTCATATAGGGTCCAAGGTTTCATATGCCTGGTGACTGGAATTTGACCAATGGGACTGGAGTGTCAGCAACAATGGATCTCTACTACTCAGATGTCTTTGGCAGTATGCATTTTCTTTACTTCTCTACTTCGACAAATTCCTTGGTACACTGATTGTGCATAGAAGTAAAAATTTGTCATAACCAAACTTTTGAGTGATTGTTGGTTGTGAGTCTTGCATTTTGCGTCATCATGCTCACAAGTATGAGCCAATAGGTACACTTCCCTTTCTTATATCCAATTATCAAAGTCTCATGTTAAATGACTGCATTGTTGTACATATGCAAATCAAGATACCAACAAACTATCAACATCTGGTTGCAGTCCTAATTTCTTTTGCAAGAAGAAAACACTTTCAAGCAGGGTAATACAACAATTGAATGTGGTCATTTAACTTACAAGAGTCACTGCACACATTGTATCAGACTGTGTCACTTTCCTCATGAATAGCAACCCACAATGAGCAAAAGTGACAAAGTGCCGCTTCTCCCCACAAACTGAGTGGCCTTAACCCTCTGTTCTGTGTGGGAGATCAGTATAGTCCACTTCTCCAACAGTTCCAGAAGTTCTTATACCTGCTGCTGGTGCTACATCAGGACCTGCTCTTTGTACAGAAGATCCTCTATCCATGAGCACCAAGAGTGACACAATGAATTATGAATGCTGCTCACTCAAACAATTCACAAACAGTTTCGTGCAGCCTGTATGTTGAAGTGCTAACAAAAAATTCTGTCTCCATAACAAAAATAAACACATTGCAAAAGCTTGTACCAATGATAAAGCAGATGTGCACCTAAATGAGACATCAAAATCAGCCTTGACACTGGTCCCACTAGGACAGCAGCACCTGAAACTATGTGTATCCAGAACATACACTGATTATGTACACAGACACACATTCCATAACCTTAGAGCATTCTCATCTCATTTCAATAGTCCAATGTTGCTCTTTTTACTGCAGAGTCTCATGTTGATTCTAAGCTACATAAGTCACTCTTCCTCTTGATGTCAAACTGGGCATCTTTCTGTCAGAGAACATTCATCTAATGCCTATCCAATGCTAGCAGATGGAACCATGCACAAAAGAAAATTAGCAACGTCCCACTGGCTTACCTCCGTTGTAGGATGACCAGATCTGGGTTTAGCAGCTTGTTTCTTCAACAAAACCTCAATCTTACTTTCATATTTCTCCTGATTTTCTATCAGACTTGCCAGCTAGTTAGCTTTATAAACAACCTGGACCACCACTTTACCACCCACCACCAGGTCAGGACACAGCTCTCGGTGCAGGTCAGGGTAAAATTTAGAGCAAGAAGTTGATACTTCTTACAGCATTTTGGAATGGTGGGTGAGTAGGTTGGGTGCCCTAAAAGGTCGTGAGAAACCTAATACAGACAATCCTCAAAAGGGAAATCCCAAATGGAAAGTGAGAAAGTCAGAATATGAGCAACCTGTCAAGGGGTTTGAAGCAAGCAAGGAGCACAACCAAGCTAACCTTCAGACATGCTGCAAAGTTAAGTTGTTGAAGGTTGACTTCATGAGAAAGTTGCAAAATCAAGTGGCTCATGTTAGGTATCTGTGTTGCTGTCAAAATTGCCAATTTTGATATTGATGGAAGTTGCAGTCAATTGCTTTTCACTCCAGTGCACCAAGAATCCAGAGAGAATATAGATGACCTTGATGCACCCTGTAGTAGTGCCTGCAACCACAGATATGTGACTTGGAATGAAGAGATACAATTGGTGAGTGGAAGAGCAATCACTCAGCTAGAACCTTGTTGTTGAAGGCATTGCATTGTCTGTTGTGAGGACCAACAAGATGGGAAGGTGAAAGGCCATCAGTAGATCAAACTAACACATGTGAATCCTACAGAAATATAATAGCAATTTATGAATGTGAATAGTCAGCAGAGAAACCAGTTGAAACAGTTTGCAACACTGTTTCTAACTACAAAGTGACATACGTGAGATAGCAGAGAAACCAAAAAACTACCATCACAAGAATGAGTGGCATCATAACTTTATGAGTGTGTCTCACAAAGTATCAGAAAAATCTAACCAAGTCTCTTGCAATCACCTTCATCAGAATAGCAGTCACTAACTGCCATTCCTCCCACTAATTTCATCAGATCCTGATATTGGGTGCAGGTAGGTGAACAACAATCTGCTCAAATTCAATGGCAACAAAAATTACAAAAAATATGTGTCCTGAGTCTCTGTCACATTTCTGGAAGCAATGATGGAAGACCTAGTCATGATGTTGGCTGGTACTAAAGTGACAAAAAATAGTGCTGTAGCCCTGTGCTAGATGCTTCCAACTTGGTTTACTTCCATAGCAGAGAAAATGTGTGAAAAACTACTCAGGGATAACATAGACATAATACAAACAACGGAAGAATGATACACACCTATTGTTTCTCCACTTCATGATGTATAGGAGATACTGCGACGCACGTAGAGATATCTCCACATTGTTATCTGTGTGAAGTTGGCAGTAGCAGTATCTCTACAATGTACAGAGCTGTTTCTCCAAGTCTTCTGTGCATAATTTACCCCAATTTTCACCCCCAGAAATGTTACAACTTGCCTTCAGACTTGCAAAAGTGGAGAGACGTAATGGCAAGGTCATTTGATGCTTTAGAAAAGCACTCTCTTTGAATGGAGCATGTAAAGACGACAACATTTTGCAGCTGTAAATTACTCAGAAGAAGAGAGGACAGAAACTGGAGGAATGCTTCCTACTCAACAGATGCGGGGAAGAGAAAGATGAGAAGCTATGGTCTAAATAAGGCGATTTCAACTCTTTTTTCTGCTTGAAATATGGCGACTTTGGGGGATTTTTTCCAAAGCAATCCTCTGTACAAATGGCAGCCTCCCTTTTTCCTGTCGCCAAGTGGCGAAATTTCGCCATAAAAAAAGGGGTGTGCTACGTCCTGCACCATGTCCGATGTGTGCGGATATGGGCATAGCCATAGAAACGAGATTTGAAGAGGTCTGCTATATGCAATATGTACACTATTATCCACTCGCGACAACCACTCGCTTCGTCGCAATGGATCGCAATGAAGAAATGTTTTAACTTTTAGGTTTTGATTATCACCCACTCAAGCGCTTTTCGTATGATAGGTCTAAAATTCCAACGACAGATCTGAAAAAGCCCACTTCCTCGAACGCATCAATCAGAGAGCGGTAACTCAGTAGCGATCCATTTCATCGATCGATCAAAACGTGCTTATGATTTCTTCTTCTTCAGCAAATGCCTATGTTGGAACTAATGATGGTTGTAAGTGAGGTTGAATTAAGGTGAGGGAAGAAGAGCGGAGAAATATTGCGTTTTGGAAGTGGCGAAAAAGTTTGAAGTTTTGCATCGGAAAAGGTGTGCCCTTTTTTAAAATCTGGGGAAAATATAAAACAGAGCTGGAATCGGGAATCTTGATGAATCGGCGGAATTTTTGATTCTGAGAAGCTTGAAGGTCCTTTGTTTTTATGAGAGTGTGATGCTTTTGTATTTCAAACAGCGAGAAGAATATTTGACGATTTCATGTTTTGATGAGTCGAAGACATTGTGCGACCGTGGGGAGCTAAAATTTGGAAGGTGGTTCCAAGTTCAAGGTTTGAAGATAATTTTTCGGTAAAGCGATGTGATTTTTGCTGTTTGGGAAAAGCCCAAGCCGTCATTGAGGTTTTGTAGAAAACAATTTGATGGAGCTTGGTTGTCAATCTGAATAAAATGATGGACCGAAGGCTAGTTTCTGCAGCCTCTCTATCACGTTCTTCCAGGTGCAATTGCTCTTCTGACTCCTACCGTTCATAGTGTTTGGAGACAATAATGATCTCTTCCTGCGAGAAAGATTTGTGAGGATACAAGTAGGAGAGAAGTAGTAGAGAGGTGTATCACGGAAATTTCTGGGTTCTCGTGATTTCGGATTTGTAGCAAGCAGACTGAAGGGGTTTTTTTCCCCTCTCTATTCTGGCGGTAGAAATCAACAACTGAGATAGTTGGTGCTTGTTTCCTTCTTGCAGGTTAGGGTGTTCTGTGAACTGTAAAGTAAGTCGCATAGTTGTCTCCTCCTCCCGACCCAAGGTTTCATTGTCAAGAATTTGTTGCAGGGGTCAAGGACATCAGCATGCTTTTTGTTCATACAATTTACAACAGAAGATCCAGAATTGTAGGAATCGATACCATGCTGTGTGTGTGAAAATGAGAGATGCAGCCTCCACAGATGATGGTTCAAGGTCATCGGAAATTCGATCAAGAGATGGAGGCTTTAATGGAGCTTCCATTCACAACTCCTTTAACAGACTGGAAGCTGACATAACTGAGGTTACATACAGTCAAACCTCCTTGGCAAATCCTCGTTTCCAAGTGGGACTGCACACCAAATTCTCATGCAATACACAGTGTGATTGTGGATTGTTTCTTTTGCGGTATAGTTTGACAATCCTGACTAGAACAGTCTGTCCTGAATCACAGAGTGGAACCATATATGTGCATTGGAAATGTTGGTTTTCAATCTTAGAAAGCCTGATGATTTGAAAATGTTCAGACCAGATGGAAGCTTGTCAGCTATCTTAGTTAGTAACAAACTTCCATGGTGATCATGCAGTTGGCACTGATTCGAGAAAGTGACATCCGATCAAAGTTGGTGAGAAAATTGAGTGAGGCAAACCAACAAATCCGTCAGCTGAAAAAAGAGGTACAAATATCTCTCCAACTGGGAGGTGTTGACTGCAAGTTTCTGCATAGCAGTGTATGAGAAGTCACCAATGTCCAACATTATTTTATGCAGGTGCAGGAGAAAGATGACAAGATGTTCAGGTGCCGAAGTGAGCTTGCAAGTATGGAGCTGGAGCTTCAGGTCTGATTTGTTCATCTAATTCTGCAGGAAATGAATGACATATATCATGGATTGTCTTTTCTCACAGAGCTCAATATGTTGTTTCATCCTGAGGTCTCATGAGAGATATTTCATCCTGAGGTTTTCAAAATATCCATGTTTTGGTTCCAGGTGCTTGTAAACATAGCTCAAGAAATTGCCAAGGAAGGAGGCAAACCTGGAACCCCAAAAATCAATGGACATTATATTCACTCTCATCTTGCATACAGACTTGAAGGTGACGGCATCTCCTAACCTCAATTTATCTTTTAAGTCAAATCACACATAGTTCTGTCAAAGAGGAGAATGAGCCACATAGAATTATCCTCCCATGGCAAAGTGACGGGGGCATGTTGGAAATCAGAGATGCAGAAGTTGATATTTGCACGCATCAAGGATGTGGATATGGTACGGACACGTGAGGTTGACATTGCATACTATGGCATGGCTGAGGTAAGTCCCTTGTGAAATCTCTTGTCACCATGTTCCCTATGTTTAAGTGATACAGAATTGTAGTAATATGCTGAAAGTTCATGCTTGGCTTGTTGGCTTGTTGAGTGTGTGGACTGATTCTGGTCACTGTTATGTTGGAAGGATGTGCGAGTGATGGGTTCATTTGATGGCTGGACTTATGGGGAACAAATGTCTCCTGAGAGCACCAGCATGTATACCAGGTTCACTTCAACAATCAAGCTTCGTCCTGGCCGGTGAGATCCTAGATCAACTCCGAAAGTCTTTCAAAGTATTTGTCTAAGTGTTGTGAGTCAAACTTGAGAGCATGGAAATATTCTTTTTGGCTACCAACTTCACAATTGAAGGTTGTAGTGTGGTTCCTTTGCCTATAATCTTCATCATTTCAGCTAGAGAATGCTCTTGAGTTTATTATCTCAGTTTCTCCGGGGTGGAGGTTGGGTCTCTGAATCAAGGTACGAGATTAAGTTTCTTGTGGATGGAGAGTGGCAATTGTCATCTGAGCTACCAATGTCAGGGGAAGGGGTTACCATGAACAACTTATTGATAGTGGATTAGCCTTTCCAAAATTCAAGTTTCTTCCTTGGTTTGTGTTCTGCACCTGAGTTTACCACATTCTGTAGTGTAGTGGTTGGATATGTGAGCTAATGTCTTTTAGGACATGCCATGCAATGCCACCCTTGCATCTTCATTGTAGGTGGATGAACTTTAAACTATCTGAAATTCAATTTGAAAAGTCAATTCTGGGAGGGATACTTTTTCTATTTCTTCTTTTAGACTGGACTCAATCACATGTCTTATTGGAGTCATTGGTATCATATTCCAATCGTATGGACCAACAACAAACATCTATAAAAATTTCATGTGGCAGTGGACTTGAGGGAGTCCTCAGTTTCCCACATGTTCTGATCAGGCTATGACTGCACTCATTCTTGTCATGTTAGTTTTGGGTTTGCTGGAACTGACAAAACAGTCCTTCAAAGTGTTGTTATGGAATTTTCCCTGCAATCTCATAGATATGTTTTCCATTAGCTTCAAAGTATTTTCTGCATCCAAGTAATTGTGAGTGATGTGCTTAAAGGATGTGTTTGGGGTGCAGGAGGCCTCAACCATCACCTTCTCTGTTCAGGCCTCTCTATGTCTTAGGATTAGATGCTTGCTTATACAGGACAAGCTGAAATGAATTGTAACTTACCCTCAAGCTTGTTGCAGCTTAAATGAGGATATTGTTGACTTTTTGCAATAGTGCTATCTCTTGATTGCAAGCCAACATCATGATTGAGTCTTCCTATTGCTCCTGGAGATGCAATTGAAAGTCAGGACACAGATTATTATATTATTGTTTGCTCAAAATTTATGTGGATTAGTAGATGTTTAGCTATACTCACTTTTGGGAGCTGATGAAGTCAGTGAGCATCATGTAGCTAGTCAATGTTGACTGTGATGAAGGTGATGTTAGTTTTAGCATTCATATGGTCATGGCTGCACTCATTCTGATCATGTTAGTTTCGGTCTTGCAGGAACTGACAGAACAGTCACCTTCGAAGTGATGTTGTGGAGTTTTCGCTACAATCCTACCTGTCCTTGATAAAGCAAACTACATGTGTTACCATGTCTTCCAGGCATGCCATATGTGGTTTCTTTCTCTCATGACCTTACTGACATGATGATGACAAATGACTGAACTCATGAAAATTTAATTAGGACTCACATGAAACTCTTGGGACATCTGGTAACTTCTGTTGCAAGTTTCTCACTCCTGGAGTATTAGGATCCTCATTTTCAGTTGTTGATCCAGAACCATCCTGTTGTCTTTCTCACCTTTGTTGGCCTTTTGACTGAGATCAAGTATAGTATCTGTTCTTCTCCATTTAATATCTGATATGACATTCCCATGATGTTAATCTAATTTTCCTCGGGCCAAGGCTGTCTAGTAGCTTGCTACCTGGCCCTTTGTGCATCACCTTGGTCTTGCACCGCTTCCTTGGTGTGCACACCCCTTCACCTCTGGGGAACTCAAATAATACAAGCAGGATTTCTCTTCTGTATCTTCACTGAATAGCAGTGGTTTCATTTGAATATCTTCCTTGGAAAGCAGCACTGTCAAATTGTAGATTGCTGCAGAGGTGATGCTTGTTATCATCCTGTACTTGAAATGCTTGGACTCGTAATATGTAACATTGTACTTGGGGGGGGCTTAGAGCTTTTAGTTCAATTCAAAGAGTTCATGTACCCAAAACTTGGAATGATACATGATTTTCATTTTGTTTGGATTTTGAGGGCTTTGAGCTTCAAGGTAACATGGTATGTTTCACCTCCTCAAATGTGTCCATTTGCCTCATCTTGGAGTTATAAGCATGCTTTTGGAAGATCAAGAGCTGAGTTGATAATATCCAAGTCTTTCATACTCATTTGCCAGCTTCATTGTCTGTATGCTGTTCCAACTCTTCTACTCTGACTGGACCATACTTTTTTTTCCACATATCACTTCAATCCCAAGGGTTTTTCCTTGAAAGCTGCTAAATATTTCTTCATCATTAAGGATGTGGTGATTTTGAAATTGGTCCTCTCATCATTTCCCAAGCTCTGTTTAGGAAAGTTTGAGTTTCATGCATGGTGAAGCTTCTTCTGCTAGGTTGTAAGAGAAGATGACAATGTTGCTAGAATCAACTTCTGCATGGGAAATTTTCTATGTGATTAGCACCAAGTTTGGAATGGAGATTGGGCATGTTTTCTCAGGTGATCTTATGGTTCGGTGCTAAATTGCTGTGTGCACTGGAGGATAGTTCACAGCTCAGAGAGCAATTACTCCAGGTTGCCGCTGCACGTCAAATACAGGATTGACATGCAGGCCAGAGTTAGAGAAGTATGACTGGCCTGCAAATGGAGCAAGCTTCCCCAAATGACCTCCTTACCACATCCATACTCCTGTTCTATGGAAAAAGCCTACAACTTTTTCTAGTGTATTTGGAGGTATGCTCCCAGAGCAGAATAGGTTATGTGCAAGAGGTGGGTGTTTCAATAAACAGAATGGTTATACAACGTTGCAATCAAAGGAACTGCAAGAATGTATAGTTTAGGAATGGCTCATCCTTGGATACAAATTCACAGAGTTCCTGAGCTCTTCCAAGACATGATTGCTGGAACAAACACCAAGAACTATTTGATGGTTTAGTGCTTCCTAGGTTTGATTCCTCTCTCTCTCAGGTCATTTAATGAGATTCTTGACCAAATGAAAACCTGGGAACTTGGATTTACAAGTTTGTAGTATGAATACAAAACTCCTTGAAGGGGCCTAGGAGAGAAGTTATCAAAGCAATAAGCTTCCTGCCTTTGCTTTACCAAGTCACCACACTTCTTGTCTGAATCGACCTCACAATTCCTAATGATGGACAGGGAAGCAAAGCCCAAATTCTTATCAAGCACATTTCTGCTCTTCCCACCACAACCTCTTAAGCCAAGTGTGCTATGAGATTCCTGAGTTCATTTGCAAATTGGTCACTTCGACTCATCTTATATACTGAACTAATTAGTGCATGTTGTGGAGTCTTTGATTTCCAGAGCAAGCAGGCCAGAATAGCCTGACAGGAAGCATTGCTGTAGAGAAACATTCACAATGTTTCAGATGTGCTTGAAGATCTTCCCACAAAACAGTTCAATTTTGGTAAGATATTAGTACTCATTATAGTCAAACCTGCTAGCCATACTGGGAGGAGTTTGATGACCTTGATGGGATTGCCATGGGGCCAGCCAGCAGGTGTCCACATCTGAAAAGTGCAGCTTGCCCAAGTGACGATAGTTTTGCAATGTTTTCTGCATCCCTTTCTCCTTTTTCAGTTGTTCTTCTAAGCTTTAGGTTCTCAAATGAGTAAGTCCAAACAAGTGTTACTTCATTCTTTAATTGAAAAGTTGAGTTGCAATGTCAGACTCGCGCAACAATTGATTGCTGAAGAACTGTAAATACTACAGAGCCCACAAACACACACAAAGCGAAAAACAGAGAAGAGAAAGCCCACATTATAATCCCATATTGGTTGCCGAAATCTGTTCATGAACTTAGTATATAAACCCTGCTACGAACTCTTTAGCTTTATACCTTTCTCGGCCTTTTGGCTAAGATCAAGTGTAGTATCTGTTCTTATCAGTTTAATATCTGATACGAGGCTGATACGAGGCTCATCGAGCCTCATGATATTAATCTAATTTTTCTCGGGGGCGGGGCCGTCTGGTAGCTTGCTACCTGGCTCCGCGCGCGTCGCCTTGGTCTTGCACTACTTCCTAGGCTGGCACACCCCTCCCCTCCGGGGGACCCAAGCAATGCAAACAGGATTAAGATGCTCCACTCATTGTACTGACATATGAAGTTGCAGTAAAACACATACTAAGGAAGTGACATCTAAGGTAAGATGGGAATTCATTACTTTGTACTTAAACTTACCAAGGAATTTGAAGATTCTTTGGAAATTAGGGTTGAACTTAGAAGTAAGAGAAGGCGCATCCTGAACCCGGTTGTAACCCCAGTGAAGGTTAATTAGGACATTGAAACCCGCATTATAATATGTTTGCCAACTTTCCGGCCCATTGTGTCTTCACAGTGAAGAACTCCATCTTCTTACATGTGCCTCTCATGTGGCTCTCTTGGATGATGAATCCATTCTAAAATATTTTTAAATGATTTTATGTTAATGCTCAAATTAGAGACTATTTCAATCCTATGCTTTATATTACTTACGAGACTTTATAACACTTTTTTTTAATGAGACTTTTTGACTTTTTCCTAAATCATGGAAGATGGATTATAAGCTATTTCAATGATCCCTATTTGCTAATGTATGATTCCCATTTTACTAAAAAAGTTGATGATAAAGTTGACTCTATTTGAGTTCTATGCAACATATGGTGCTTTGACAACTATGGGTATGTTCAAGTTTTAAGTTGATAGTTGTCCTATTGCAATTCCTACATCCCAGTCAATGTCAAGGGCACAAGCATATCATTCCATAAGCTTCACCCCTTCCATTAGCAATCTTGATATTCAACCCCAACAAATCAAAAGAAATCTTGCATTCTTCAATTGACAAAGATCTGACTTCCTTTGATCACATAGATATTTTCAAATTTCACCATAAGCATATTGAATTTATGCTTTCCACATATTCCCAAACCTATCAAGTACCATCATCAATCAATGTTTTGTCATCATGCATTGCTTTTCCAAATTTTTACCCTTGCATTTTTTAAGCTTTGAAAGACCTAATCAAGTGCCACAATCTAAGACATCTAATACAATATTACCACCTCTAAGACATCAATATCAATATGATTTATTGGGGGTTTACCATGATATCAAACCTTCTAGAACGATATGTTTGCATCTTCATACCTAAGTATTGGCAAACCTTTCTGTTGTCATTAATTTTGCAACTCCTTTTGTTCAAGTATTTTCAACACAACATGTGCCTAATACAAATCTTCTTCATACAACTTGGGAGTGAGAAAAATAAAAAAATGGAATAGTGCACTCTGAGAAGGGAGCCACCATGGCCATGCAATTCAATGCATGGATGACTGATAAGTTATTTTCAAAAGATAATGAGTTTCAGCATTGATGGGATCCCTCCCACAAATCAACATTTCCTAATCCTTGACAAGCATGATTCCCACTACACCATTGAAGTTCTGTGACAAGCTAGAAATGTGGGATTGGGCTTGATTACCTTACCAGTTCATACCTCCCACATGGTTCGGCAATGAGACATTTGCATGTTCACAAGTTAAGATGACATTCTGCAAGTTTCAAGTTGCATATGAAACAAGCACCAATATGCACAAAAGAGAACTTTGCTCAACAGGTTTGATCCTTTATTTTGAAAAGAAGGCATTTGCTACCACAAAGAATTTGGCCTTACAACTCTACGGCAATGCATGGACCAAATGGGGCAAAGGCTCTAGCAATGCATCTTCTTTAGCATGTAATCCAGATTTCAACAATGACACATTTGCTGGGGACATTAGTAACAGATACTTTCAACAACACATCACTCAGAGTTCTAGTGGAATGTGATTTGATACCTGAAACATAAGATTGGTTTTTGCTACTACTTTATGGAGGACGTTCATGAAGATGTTCCTGGGTCTTAGGAGCCCAACACGTGTCACAACTCAGATTATTGATGACACCTAGTCTTAATCATGACAAACAAGGAATATGTTGGTGCATTGAAGGAGAAGGCTAAAAGAAAGGAAGAAACAAACAACAAATCTGAATGAAGGGAACAAAAACTCATTGAACAAAGAAAGAAAAGCACAAGTGTCGTGGCCCTAACTAACCTTGACTCACAACCAAACTTGGGAGTGAGGCAAGGAGGCAGGGTATATACAAGTCCAAAACTTGCCAAAATAGTTTTTAGTCTTTACCAAAGTGTTTGCAAGTGTCCACAAATGTCCTGTGCAGGTAGAGTGTGATGTGGAGAAGAAAATCATGTCCAAATTGGGTTTGGAAAGTGGTAGCATTGCTAACCAAGGAAAGCTTGGGGAGTGTGACCTGGCAATCATTGGTATATTAGAGTAGTAGGTTCTGTATAGAAGGGTAACAACAAGATTGTAGATGACACAGAAGAGAAAGGAAAAATGAAATTGTTGAACAAAGTGTTGGCTTATTCAGTCTTTGGAAATTGGAACAGAGCAATTCAAAGAACCATTACATTCTGACCAGGCTATTGTGCTCAATTCAAAAGTGAAACATCTTCACAACTGGATATTTCCAACTCAGTGCATCTGTTTCACTACAAAAAGAAGTGGATTACATAAATCTCTATTTGATAAGTCTCTACATTGTTGACCTATGTCAGGACTGAAATTCACCTTCATCTGTTAAGCTCCTTCACATATGAGGACATGCATTTGCAGTGATCAAGGCATGATGTGGGGAGAGGCAATTTGGGTGAAGTGGTAAACACATGCCCAAAAAGCAAGTTGCATGCATTCTAAAGCCACCAAGTGATGCCGTCTATATGGAGACATCCATGGATTGCCACTCTGCCTGAAAACTCTGTTCCTGCTCTCTACAGCAGAAAGAACACTGTCCAGCTTTGTTGCAAAATTTGCTGGCCATATCCTGCCATCATCACACATTTCCACACATTTTTCAAATGTGCTGGTGAAAGCTTCATATAGATCAGTGATGGTCCTGCATGGCCAAACAAAATGTGATTTCCATCATACCTCCCTCACCCAATTCTACTTGTTAGGACAGTGGAGACTGGTGCCTACACATAATTCCAGGTCTCCTTGGTTACTAGATTTCCTTTAGAATTGGATTTCAAAGGTGATCCTACCAATCTGCTCACTAATTTTAAAAGCTTCGAATACCCCACAAGTATCAGACAATATATCACACATACCCAATATCTGTTTGATAAATACTTGACATCCATACCAGAAACAAAACAGAGTAGACATAGACAAGAAAGCACAGAAAAGAACAGAAGAACAGAACTGGTCCCCAAAGCACTTTTTAGTGTGACTGTCTGTCTCATAGCAGTCCAGATACTGTGGGAGAGATAACTGGAACCAATATGCTAAGTGATCAAAGTATTCAAGGGTTTGATAAACCATTGAGAAGCTCATGAAGCATTTGTATCCTCTCCACATGTGCCTTCTATCCTTTCACAGTTTATACTCCATAAGCTTTATTGAGTTTTCAAAATCACCAATTTTTGTGCAATTATTGGTAAATATAGACCACCTCATTTGGCAAAACCGCAGCAAGTATTCATGTGTGCTTCCCCTCATCTGCGAACAAGAACATGCAAAGAGATCACTAACCCAAAAAAAACCTTAAATCTCTGAACAATATCCCTAAGAATCTGGATCTAGGGGACAGAAAAGGAGGAGGCTGTAAAGTTAGAATGACTAACCTTGAGAGCAGAAACAAGATTGTGTATAACATTCAGCAACTGAGGAGTTTACTTTGCAAATCATTGAACTGTGATGGTTCATGGAGCCAGGCTCCATGTCAATTTGCTTCTCATTAACAACGCCTTCTTGAGCACCTCCACTGGCACTCTCCTCCAGCAGCAGACCCGACACTACTGCCACCCCACCTTCAATTATGCCCTGAAATGGAAGAAGCTTCCGGAGTAACAAGAAGATATCCAAAATATGATCTCCAAGATTAGCAGAGTGGTGAGCATGGTGTTGCAACATCGTTCACAAGGGATGCTTCCAACCTAAGCTAATTTCTATCTCTACAATTCATCTTCTCTAATTTCCAACAACTTGGGTATGCTCGGAACGGAAGTGGTGCAACCCATTACCCTTCGCCGGACGCAATCAATTTGGTGGGACCGGAATCGGAACAGTCGTGCTTGAACGGATGTGCACTCTTCCTGACAGGACTCATCCAATGACCTCGTCTTGTCTCTTCTCCTTCAAATCACGAGCTTCTTCTTTACAACCTGCAAATCTTCCTCCTTTTTAGCTTCCTGTGGGTTGTTGGGTTTCCAGTCTGCTGTTTGTGGGTTAGGAGAAATCTGCGCTTTTCGTTTGTTGTGCTTTGTAGGGTCCGGGTTTTGGATCTTTCTTTACGTGAAGGGCTTTCTTTGAGGTTGGTTCTTCTGTGGTTATAACACACAAGGGGAGATCTTGAGCGGAGAAGGAGACGAGAAGAGGAGAGCAGACAGAAGCCATGTCGTGGAGGTCAAAGCTTTCTCATGTCTTTCAGGAGCTCCGTATCCATCTTTGTCAGACGTCACCCTCCAGCACCCCTACACGGTAACCCTTCCAACTCCTTTGCATACTAGATATCCCCTTTGCAACACATCTTATACATATACCTCAATCTCTTCCAGAACTGAAGGTTTTGAACAACCCACATCACACAGCTCTTCTTATTTGAAATACACTGTAGTTGAGTTGGCATGCGTTTGGAGGGGAATGCCTGAATTGCTCTTTGATGCTCACTCCTGTGTAGTTGCTTTTGCTTGTGCTTGTGTCGGTCAACTGTAGCTATACTACCTGACAGTCACGCACATAGCAAATCTCCTTCTATTACAAAAGCATCGATTCCACAGCTGTGGAGTATGATTCATTGGCAACCTTCCACTCAACACTTACCATATAGCCTGTTTGAAATACACAGTTTTCGAGCATCTTCTGGTTGATGTATTTTGTGAAAAAACATGAGGACTTAATGTACCCTTGCTGTGTATTTGCATGAGGCCAGTATGGGTTTGACTTGGTTTTCGTGAAGAATCTAGGGTTCTTTGTTTGTTTATGGGATGTGCAAATGTTGGTCTGGTTTGGAATTGACTTCACCTGATTTTCAGACTTGCAAGATGTGGATCTCTTTTGTGGGGAATGTGTGTCTGAATGTTGAGATGTTTCTTGAGGGACAGGGAATTCATCACCCGCAACTACACGGATTTGAAGGCCCTCAATCCCACTCTCCCCATTTTGATCCGGGAGTGCAGTGGTGTGCAGCCTCGTCTTTGGGCACGTTATGGTGAGTACTTTAGTACACTATCTATAAACCATCCTGTCATCAATATTTTATCCTATAAGCAGCATGATCCTAAGTAGCCCTGCCTTGAGCCTACAATCAAACACAACATGTTGGACATCATCAGCAGCACAGCTGGAGGTAGGAAGGTGAACCTTTTGCTTTGAAATCCTGAGACATATGACCCAACATTGCTATACTATTCTGCCAACTTGTTTGTAGAAACTTGACAGGAGCTTCTTCTTTCAGTTTAGATAAAGTTTGACAAATAGGACATGCAGAAACATGTCTCGGGGGAAGTGATAGCACATGAATCCCAAATGATTCCAAAAATGGTTGATGACAACAGCAAGGTATCAGTTACTTCAACATTCAGTTTCTTGGTAACTTTTCCATCCTTCTCTGTGCACAATTTTCTATAACGTTATACATGAGATCATAGTGCTGAGGTTCAGGTTGGTGCTGGCAGATTATGGGGTGGAGCGAAGTGTTCCACTGGATGGATTGACTGCACATGAGATTGATGTGAAGCTGGAGGAGCTTGTGAGAAAGGGGGTTCCAGAGAGGTAATGATTTATGGACAGTTGAGTCCTCTCTGCAATGCAGCTTTATTGGAGCCTGTATTTCAAATTTTTGGGTACTCAGTTCGGAGGCAGTGGGCTCCTGTAATCTGCTTAAACAAGGTATAGTGTATTGTTCATCTGCTGCAACACAAACCAAGGACCTGTGATGTTCTACTCCAGTTTTTCAACATGAACCATTCATTGGTCAAGTCTATGTTAAGCATGTTATGCATCATAATAATGTCCCACAACATCACAGCAATTGTTAATAGGCAGCACAGTGTGCAGAGCCATGATTTGCTTTCTATGTGAACTTTTTGTCATCAGCTATGCCTCATGAGTGCTGTTCAACATGATCCTGTTGCTTCTGGGAATGCAACAGAAACTCGGGATGCAGAATTGTACATAATTGTTTGCCCTCCATTTTGAGAAGATCTATTCTTATATACTTAATCTGCACCTGCTGTGTGAAGTTGATGAAGGCAACAGGGAGTAATAGCAACTAGTCACTGCCATTCATGAGGTTCCCTGGTTGTGTGTCCAGTAGTCTCTGCAAACATGAGTTGCAGCTGACCTTTTCTGGGAATCTAAACAGCTGCAGACTATGTATAATGGGATAGTAAGCTGGGCACTGTTCTGAAATTGGGAATTGTGACCAAAATGACTCCCTCTCTAACACAGACTTCAAGGTCATCCTTACTGCATTTGGGTATCCTTGCTGTGAGCTGATCATCCTTCCCCTTATTAAAGACTTTAGCACCAATTGTTTGCAATGCTCTTCTTTCAGTCCTTTGCATATGCACAACCCTAAACCCTCTTCTTTCATTACTTCTCATGTCTTCTTGTAGATGGGAATCCCTGACATCAGATGCATCCTGAGCACACTTGACCTTCCTGGTTGCTTGAATGTGCTTGTCCATTAAGCAGGGTCTGTTCCTGTGTATATGCCCAAGGGAGTGTACAAGGTGCTTTGTGTGAAATGTGTGATGAAAGGAGGTGACCTGAATGCAAGTCCCAGAACCTGGGTGAATATGTAGTACAGTAGAGTGTGAGTTCATATGGTCAAAAGTTGTGAATTGGATGAAAATCTGAAGATCACCAGTGATTTCCGATTCTGGGAAGAAAATGGGTACCATGTGCAGATGGTGAGGTTTAAAGGGTTAAGATGCTGGAACCTCTCCACATGCAGATTCATAGCTTTGTCAAAGCTTTTCACAAAACTGTCCACATTGTTTGGATTAAAGCAAGTCCCTCACAGCACATCAGCACCAATAACTTCCAGTGAAAAATAGACATGGGAGAATTGAAGCAACCAACAAGAAAAGTATACTATATATCAGCTATAGATGAGATGTTGCAAATTTATTGAGCTTCATCCTTGAGATTGGTGAATGCTTTTGTCAGCAAATTTTTTTTAATGTGGTGTTAACAGAAAGTGTAAATAAGTCATGTCTTGCAAGTGACAATGGTTGAGGAATTCAGCACATGAAAATTGCCATTGATAAACAATGGTTGCATACACATGCCCCATGGCATGGTGGTGTACCATAGACCATCAGTTCCATGGAACTTGTGTGCAGGAAAGACATGGAAGGTGCTGAAGGAGTTGCTGGGCTTCCCCCTGCTGTAGAAAGGCACTGAGGCTGCCCATAATTTTCAGTCTACCCATCATTGGATTCTCATGTTCTGTTTTGGTGCTCACAGGTATTGGAGATTTGCTTGAGAGGTCAGAAGAGACAATGTGTGTGTGTGTGTGTGTGTGAGAGAGAGAGAGGGAGAGAGAGAGAGATGGCTCTTGAAAAGTTCAGTGGCTGCAGTTCTGGGTGCAACTGGTAAGCTTTGTGAACTCTGCAGTGTTTCATAGTACAAGAGAAAGAGGTGACAAACATGTGTGATGAAGACTGCAGGTCCCTTGAGTTTCTTTTGGGATTTCCCTTCATGCTCCTTTCATTCATCTTGACCCTCGTAGTCACTATCCTCTGGATCATCAAGTAAGTTTCCTGTTTATCTCTCTCCTTCCCACTTGAACCCACCCTAATTTCCACTCAGAATTAAAGAGTAGCAGGAAATTTGCAAGCATTGCAAGGGTATCTTACCCCACACAAGCTTTCTCCAGTTTTCCTCCATCTAATTTACAACATTCTTTTGGGAGACCATTGAGATAATATCCTTGTGTATGCTTAAATAACTGGTTTCCATCCCCAACTTGAGGTCTAGAAACATCTAGGACATTGCAAGATGTACACTTTCTGAATGCCAATTGCAAACATCAGTGAGACAATTTATGCAAACTGTAGAACTAGTGCATGCTTTTTGAGAATCCTGTTGCAATGAAGTTGGAATATTGTTGCAGCACATCTCTGGCAAGTTGTTGTCCATGCCTACTATCCTTGCAATACTCACAGAATTCTCAATAAACCTCATCAAAGTACCCATCACTGTTGTCAGATGGTGGACAGGGCAGATTCCTTACTAAAACTCTTAATTTACTGTGCCTTGCAACACCAAGTCCATTTACAGCAATCACTTGGGTTTTCCACTTGTACTCCTACTTCAGATCAGTAGCAATTTGGTAGTAGATCAGTGTTGATTTAATGAAACCTTCTTCTGTTCGCCTCTTCTTCTGCAACTGTGGGGGCTGTCAAAAATGCTGTTGCTAGTCAATTACCTAGAAATGGATTTACTAATGGAGATAGTTCCTAAGTCACAAGGCAACAAATAATTGAGCTATTGAGTTATCAATCAGTTCATACTTGCAGGCAAGGTATTCTACTGTTAGGTCAATTCATGTCTCTGCAGTGCCACCACAAAACAGGATCCTATTGCTATAGTGCCAGGGAGCTTGCCACTGAGATAACAGCTGATGCACTTACTAAAATTAGTTTTTAAGCATAATCCATGATCTTAATACATATCAGGTCAGACTCCATCTTCTTTTGTCAGTCCGTTCTGTATAGTTGGAAGCTATTTAGAATCATGAAAATACTTTTCCATGGAATAATCACTGGTCCAGAAGATGAGAATTTGGACACAATG
>Ga0209611_10002927_pt1 | contig 29923 bp, 15 predicted proteins | sample S1TSphgellanicum_3_FD_187693 | JGI IMG/M metagenome (GOLD analysis project Ga0209611, IMG submission 187693) | Host-associated microbial communities from peat moss isolated from Minnesota, USA - S1T2_Fc - Sphagnum magellanicum MG (SPAdes) (version 2) | ecosystem: Host-associated > Plants > Peat...
AAGTAACCTACAGGAGGCAGAAGAATTGGCCTGAAGAGATGTTCGTCACTCTGTTTTCCTCGCACCTTGTTGAAATCATCACCAAATGTTTGCCCAACAATAAGCACATGACTGAATCTACCCCACGGATTTCAGGAAAAGAGCTTTTCTTGGCCATGGACACAATCCGCAACTACAAGATAGAGGAGAAATCCGAGACTGCGGTGGCCACTGCAAAGCTCGAAGAATCCGAGAAAAATGCCACTACCACCGGCGCAGAGAAGCTCGATGAATCCGAGAAGTCCGCTACCACAGCAACGAAGCTCGAGGAATCTGAGAACTCTGCTGCCACTGCAAAGAAGCTCGAGGAGCCAGAGAACTCCGCCACCATTGCAAAGCTCTATGTAGACCACTTGTTGCGGTTTCTGGAGAAGGAATTTAAAGACACAAAAGTCCAGTACGAGCGCATGAAGCAAGAAGGCAACACTTCGTGGGCGATGTTGTGGGCATTTCTACCGCCGGGCGAGAAAGTGTACTATCATTGCCAAATATCTGGTCAACAATTGTGTGGGATTGTTCATTTCCGGCATTCCGCCCAATTGCCAGACGGCAAGGCACTCTTGCTGGAGCTCGACGTGATGGACTACAACGGCCGGAGCTACCGTGCTTGCAAGGTCATGCGACAAATTGGAGAGTTCCAAGATGAGCGCTCCTTTGATTCTCTCGGCGTTTGTCCCTTGCGTTTTGCCAAGCAACGTGAGCAAATGGAAGCTGCATTTCTTGCAAATGGCAAGCGCTTCTACGAGTTGTCTGTGAAGGCGAATAACTTCATGCATTATGAGGGGCCAGTCCTTCGTCTTGAGTTCATCCCTGGCACCAGTTGCCGTCGGGTTGCCAAGCACAACGCTGATGGCAGAGTCATGATCGACATATGGAGCTTTGCTCGGATGAATCCCGATTACGAAATGGGAAATGCCAATCCGCCAACTGCTTGTGATCTCATGTGTGACTTGCAAGACTCCGACAGTCTGGCGGATTACGAAATGGGAAATCCCAATTCGCCAACTGCTTGTGATATCATGTGTGACTTGCAAGTCTCCGACAATCTGCCGGATGACGAAAGCTTAATGCTTGCTCCTGCAATCGTCTATGGCTTCGCTTTCGGCATCAAGCAATGGGGATGCTTCCCAGTCACGGGTTTCAGTGAAATCTCGTTTGATGATCATGCTTTTGATCGACACCTAGTGATGAGTGATGAGGTTCAGAAAAAAATGCTGCTTTGCCTTGTCTCGCAGTATCTCCACGACCCACCAGAAGCTGAAAACGTGGGGAGAAACAACAACGCAAAGGCTGTCGTTGCGCCATCGATCGATCCCATTTCCAACAAGGGCGAGGGCTGCATCTTCTTGTGCTACGGCCCCCCAGGAACCGGTAAGACTCTTACTGCCGAGTCTGTGGCCGAGAAGCTGCATCGTCCTCTTTGGGCTGTAAGTGCTTCGGAGCTGAGCTTCGAGGTCGACCAACTGGAACAAAAGCTAGTCCAAATCTTGGACATTGCATCTTCTTGGCGTGCGGTTCTCTTGTTGGATGAAGCAGACATCTACTTAGAGAAGCGCACTTCGGCCGGTGATCCGAAACGCAATGCCATGACAGGCATCTTCCTTCGTCTTCTGGAATACTACAAAGGCGTCCTCTTCCTCACCACGAACCGTGTCACCACTTTTGATGACGCCTTCTGCTCAAGAATCTCCATGTTCATCCGCTACCATCGCCTAACACATTCCCACAGGGCCAAGATATGGGAGACCTTACTATCTCGTGTTGGTGTTACTGATGTCAATTTGGACATGTTCGCAGTTCATGAGCTGAACGGCCGCGAGATCCGCAACACCATCCGCACTGCTCACACATGGGCCACCAGTTCCAAGCAGCCATTAACCACACAGCATATACTAAGCGTGGTCACGATGCTCCACGACTTCCGCGAGGATCTGCAAGACGCTGTACTAGAAGAATCACAAGTCGACCATCCCTTCTCGTCGGAGCCAGCCACACTCCAGCAACAGCAACCTGCAATCCTCAGCAACGGCAACAACCCTGCCTCAAATGGGGACATGAGCTCCAAACCCTAAATTTTCTTGCACACTAAACCCTAATTTTGTAGCCTCAGGAGCAAGCTGTTAATTAGACCATTGAGTTTACTCAACTCTAGTTAACTTGTAAAGGACACTTATTCCTGGAATAGCGGCTTATTACAGGGGGTGTTTTTTTTCCCCTCAATTTTGTGATGTGGCATTATTGGCAATCATCTGTAAGACAAGAAAGCCAAATTCTGGCTACAAAAAAAATATGAAAGTAAGAAAAATTATTCATTCTTTATATTGTTGGCTACTTGTTGGATCCTGATATACAATCTTTTTTTTCTTTTAAATTTTTTTAAATAAATATTCTTAAAATAAATTTTAATTTTAAAAAAAGAATTGATGATCAGACACCCCAAAAAATTCATTTTTTGCATTTTTGAAAAAAAAATGTCAAGTAGTGAAACTTGCCCTCAAAACAACAGTGATTACAAGAAGTTAGTGAATACCATAAGAGGAGGAAATAAATATGTATTACATAGCTCCAAACTCCAAGCCCTAATTTTCAAAGCTCATCAAAACAAAGTTACAAATCCAACTAGATGTTTACCCCACCTCTAGTTAAGGACACTTTAGGTATGTACACTTATTCCTTGGATGAGTGGTTTGTTAGAAATCACTGAATAGTACACCGGCAAATGCTATACATATTGGTTGTAACTAATGAGCTTCACCTCGAGTCTAAGTTTTTCTCTAGGGTTAGCAAATCCTTAACCCAGAACCAGCTTCACTTCGGGTGTAAGCTTTTCTCTAGGGTTGAGCAAACCCTAAACCCATATGCATTGACATCATTTTGTTGGATTTATCAACAAACATTGGAAGATGAGTAGGGTTATGTGCCCTATGACCTAACATCACTTATGACCAAACATTTTATTAATATCTTCCTCATCATCTCTTCTTCATTTTGAGTGATTTAAGATGTTGTTATGAGAGCACTTACTTGAGCTTTTCAATTGGACAAAGGAGTAATTATAGAAGAGCAAGAAGAGAAATAAGCTTTTCCAAGTTATAAAACACATTTTTCCCTTCTTTTTTTTTCCCCTCTCTTCTACCCCTCTTATTTTCAATGCTCATAATTTCTCATTTCTTGTTCAATATAAGTGATTTAAAGTGCTATAAGAGCGCAGCCTTATGATCTACAAATCATCTTGGAACCATAAAGGCAATAGAGAGACTTTCAAAGACTTGTTTGGGTGTTTGAGAATAGTCTTCGAAGTGTGCGATGTGGTTTTTCGTTTCCACCATTTGACTTCTCCCCTCACCTACTTTGGAGGGTTGCATCTGACTCATTTCTTCATCATTTCTTCATCTTTTCCAATGATTCAACTTTCTGTGGGGTGCGCAAATAGTAGGGGCGAGAATTCCTCTTTTGGGCATGAAATTCAAAGGAGCACTCTCCAAAAAATTCATAGACTTCTGAGACACTTAAGTGTTGGGTGAGCGCCCTGGCTATCCTAACCAATTTTTTTCCACAATTGGACAAAAAGGTTCCAATATAATGTTAATAATAGTAAGCATCCACCTTGCTATTTTATCTCTGATTTTTCCTTTACACTTGTTACATGGTTCTCAAACCATTCCTTATCTTTTCTTGACACTTGTTATGTGGTTCTTAAACCACGATCCTTTGGAGGTTATTCAACCATGTTATGTTATCAACGTGTGAGTCCTTCATTAGTAAGATAAATTAGCATCTCATTTTAGTTTTTTCCTATTTTTTTAGGCTGTTCTTTTCTCTTTCTGCACTTTCCGTTTGGATATTTCTTTGGGGTGTTTTGGACCATTTCTGTGTAGTAGTACCAGATTCAATCTTAATATTGAATGCCCATTTTTTTCACATATAATAATATCAGATATAAAAGTGCAAGGAAATGTATTTTTTTTCAAAGAAAAAATTTTTTTTGAAAGAAAATAAGGACTCTTTGAGATTACTCATGAAATATTCCTCAGCATGGAAGTTTCAAAATTAATTAACATGAAATATTCAAAATTAATTAACTATTTGACAAGCATGTGTTGAAGCTGCCCTTGTACTATAGTAATAGAGGGTGCCAAAGTGCCAACAAGTTTGTTTTTAGGCCAAATGAATAGGTAATTTGATTCTGGGTTCTCCCCCCTCCCCAAGTGTTTCAAAATTAACCTGAATTTTGTTTATTTATTTGAGTTCTTATGAAAGGGTTCAAAGTTCAAAACATATACCCATTGTTTTTAAATTTGGGTTCTCACAAGTGTTTGAAAACTAGCCCAAATTTTTTATTTGGGTTTGAGGAAGGAAGAATATGATTTCAAAATTTCTGATTCTTACTAGTAGTGTGTGTTATTTTCCAGGCGATTTTTCACCAAATCTTGGAATTTATTTCAAAATGGTGAACAATAAGTGTTTTTGGGGGTCTTTTAGTCACCAAATTTTGAAGAAACTTTTATTTTTCAAAATTGCCATATTCTATATTAAGAAGTTCTAGTACATAGCCAAAAATATAGAAGATTATTTAAGTTTTTTTCTTCTTTTGCATTTTTATAACCAAATCTAACTAAATTGTCTTATGGATGATCATCACACTTTGACTACATCATAACTATGAAAATGATAATAATAATAATAATAATAAATTTCCTGGTATTTTTTAATATTTTAATATTTAAAAATATATATTCGTGTTGAAACATAGGGGAAAAAAATCCAAAACCTATTACTAATAATCAATATATTTTGTAGAAATATTTCTAGTTTCCATAAATATGGGTTTGACAATCTCAGTCCAAACATTCCAAATATTCAAGTATTATGTGAAATCACTTATAGTCAATAAGAAGTAGTCAACCTCATAAAAAAGAACAAATAACCTCGAATTTTTGGATCACATTTTCTTGGTGGAAATGGTGGAGCTTCTTTGGCATAACCTAAGCTCAAATTTTTTTTATGGGTGGGATGGGTTTTCTTGTCTTTCCAAGTCTGCTTACGAGTTTTGTTGGCACTTCAACTTTCAACTTGATATCCAACAAAATAACGATGAAATTGCTTTAAACCCAATTTGAATCCTAGCAATCCCAAGCCAATTTTGAGTTTGAGTTTTTGTGACCCAAGTTGAAATTGCATTATGATGGAGATTGGGAGTGGTCAATCTTGAACAAGAGCTAATGGAAGTTCAACACAAGTTTTAAAATGTAAAAGTTGAAAAGAAAGCAAACAAACTTTCTGAAGTTTCCTATAAAAGGCCAAAGGATTGGTGTATTGACATTAAATTCATCCTTTTTTAATTGTTAATGTGTCAAAGTTGAGCTTCAATGTTGACAAAACGGAAAAAACCTTATCCAAATCTTGGACATTGCACACTCTTGGCGTCGACTACTCTTGGTAGAAAAAGTAAACATTTATTAAAAGAACTAAATTTCAACTCTATTTAGAGAAATAAATTTCAGTTCATGATCCCATATGCAATGCCATGACTAGCATTTTTTTTCATCTTCTAAAATATTACAAAGGTGTCTTTTTCCTCACCACAACCACGTCAATAGTTTTGATCATGATGCATTTTGTTCAAGAATCTCCATGTTCATCCATTACCATCATCTATTGCATTACCATCACCTATGGCATTCCCACATGGTCAAGGTATGGGGGACCTTATTGTGTAGAGTCGAAGTTCACAATGCCAAGAACTTGGACATGTTTGCAACTCATCATGTAAACAATCACAAAAGCCATAACTCCATTTCAATTGCTCACACATACATGACCAATTAGAAGGAACCTTTGATCACTAAGCATATACTAAGTCGATAAAAATGTTTCAGAAAATTTATAACAATTTACAAGATGTTGTATTGAAAGAATAATAGGAGGAGGCTCATTTGTTCTCCTTGACATTGGCCACACTCTAGCAATAACAACAACCACTTGCACAAGTCTCCACAATAACAATGGAAACAACAACAATGCCAAAATTGAAAACATGAATTCGAAACCCCAATTGTAAATTATCAATTGAATTATGATTCATCAACCAAGTCTAATTAATTATTTAATTATAATTATTTTCAAGTTACACATTTAAATTTTAAAATTTTAAAATTAAATAATCTTTCTTATTTCATTTGTCCAAACTAGTTGGTTTAAGATGGTTAGATGAATCGTAGTTTACCACATGACATAGTGTGAAATTTTCAAAAAGTAATTAAATAAATTTAGGTAAGTAGGTAGTAGGTAGGTTTATTTATTTATTTATTTATATTTTATCCTTTAAAATCAAACCTTTTTAATCAATTCATCCCAAATAATATTTTCTTTTCAATGTTGTTTTTGTGTTTTCAATGTTTCAAAATCACCTCCTTAATTATTTGGTTTACAAGATTGAAATGAAAGAAAAAAATGAGATATATTTTATAATCACAACCTAATCACAAATTAATTTATAACTAAATTGCAAGTTTTTAAAAAATCTCATATCTTTTGTCTTTTTCTCAATGTTGTAAATTATATAATTAGGTGTGCACAATAAACTTCTTAATCCCAAATTAAAATAAAATCCTCTTAAAATGACTACCTACCTACCTATTTTGCTAACTATCTACCTATTTAATTAACTTATGTATATATTCAAGCTACCCACCTAACCTATTGAATTACTTTGTTAACATACCAACCTAATTAAGATATACATATATATAATTACCCTCATTAAAATTAAAGTACTACCTACCAACTAATGCTTAGCCTAACCTATTGCTTATTAACTTAACTTATTACCTACTAATTAGCCTAGCTTGCTAACTAAAATAGTCTACATCACATTTTGATTAAGTCCACATAGCATTTATGTTTAAACCAAAATTGGCACATGGGACTTAGGTTAAACCTTGGTTAAACTACTACTTGGCTAAACATTGGTTTTAAAAATTTTAATTAAACCATAATTAATTTGTGATGAAATTTAAAAAAACTTAGCTCAACTTGGTCAAAATTTAACAAAACTAAAAGTTGATGAAACCTTGGCTAAACAAAAACTTGATTAAAAGATTAGTTTAAAACTGAATTAAACTTTGGAAAATTTTTAATTTGACAAACCTTCGCTCAATAAAAACTTGATTAAATTAAGATTTGATTAACCTTGGTCAAACAAAAGTTTGGTTCAAGACTATCTAAACTAAGACTTGGCTAAACCTTCACTAAACTAAATCTTGATTAAATATTTTCTAAAACTTGGTTAAATTCTGGTTAAATTAAAACGTGGCTAAAATTAAAATTTTGTTCATGTTAAGTAATGGTTAATCCTTGGTTAAATCTTGGCTAAATTTTGGTTAATATTTGACACCTTTCGTTTAGCCATGACTATAAATTTTAATGCAAGTTTAATATACATGGATCACTTTTAATACAATAGTAATAACCTTAATGTACCCTTAGTTAATCTACACAACTTTAATATATTTTATTACCTCGAAATAAATTTAATAATATATCTTTAACATATCATAAATCCTATTCATAATATATACTATTAATGGGTATAAATAAGATAAAATGAGCCAACGAAATTACTTTATAAAAGGATTACATGTCCTTTTGCCCAAAAATATTTTTTTCCTATGAATGAATTTTGGAAAAATGTTTTTGTCAATTTGTGATAATAAATGTTTATATTGTCCCAATACATGACATTTTTTTGCATATGATTTTTGAATAAATATGAATTTTTGAAAATGTGTTGATTCCTTGTAAATTCAGTGTTTTTTTTTAAATGATAATAATTTCAAATCATAATCAAAAATTCATTTTTTACATTATTATGTTTTCATTTTATAATAAGCTACAACCTTTTTTTTTAACACATCATGTAAATTATACCTCATTTAGATGTGATCAAGGACTTTCAAAATTCTAAAATTCTAGATCAATTTTAGAAAGTTTTTTGAATTCCATATATTTTAGAATATGAATGTTTTTTGAATGTGGCTAATAGGTCTTTATCCTCTTGATTTTTTTCCCATCAAAATGTTTTTATTATATGAGTCCTTTTGATAGTCCTTTACAAAATTGACTCCTTATGATGCAATATGTGTTCACTTTCAAAGGTCCTAAATCAAAACTTAAATTTAAACTTTCATCAAATGAATTTTTGGTTTAAATTCCTTGACATTCATATGAATGAAAAAGCAATTTGCCATGATTTTCATGGTTTGAAATGGTAAAACATATATATTTCTCTAATTTTGACGATTTTGTTTTGTAGTTCGATACCCTTTTTGGCTCATTGGATTGTAATTACACACTAATATATATGAAATATAGTTTTATTACACCCCTAGAAATGTACCTTTAATATAATTTTAATACAACTATGTCAAATTATTTGCAACTAATTTTTAGTTTGTAATGCAACTAGTGCCATTTACTACCTTATTGGATGAAAATACACATAACAATTATCCACATGGAAGGATGAAACTTCCAATAGTCATAATTAAGTCACAAAATAGTTGCAATTTTTTCAAAGATAGTTTATAGTTGCAAGAATATCCACAAATGACACATAGTCACATGTAATCACAAAATTGATGGTTGCAAAATACAAGACTTGTACTAGTGTCACAAAAAAATTAAAACTCAAACTTGCTATTAACTACATGTTAAGTTATTGTTAAAAAATACAAAGCTTGGTCACCATTTCAATTGTTACATAACATTAAAACTTAAGTGTCATCTAATGTAACACTATGTATTATCTTGGTGGTAAGGTAGTGGTAGGCCAATGGTACGCTACCACCAAATTTTTTTAAATCCTAAAATTTAGATTGAAAGGTTAGTGTTTTGTAGCACCTCATGAATTGGTGTTTTAACAATGTTTACTACCCCCCACTTAATGTTCTTTATGTGAGGTTCTTGATTATCATTCCCTCATGTTTTTGCCAAGTTCCCTAGTATTCTAATATTGTTTTTCAATTATACTATGGTCCTCATTGATTTTTATGTCCACCTCAAACCTTGCTTTGCACTTCATAGTTTCAACTTTCTAAACCTTGCCATTTCCATTTCATTTTAGCTCCATCATTTCAAGCATTGAATGCAACATAATCTCCAATTTCAACATTGTTGCAATTACTACTTTGTTTTCACTATGGACATCTTCAACATCTCTTGCTACAAGGACATGGAATAGGATTTGGAGTGCTCAAAAAATTGTAAAAACTTCATGAACATGCACTTAAGGTCATGAGCCTACGTTTTTACACATAAGCAAGTCTAATGTCAATTGATTGTTTTAATAGTGAATTAAAACAAGTTCAATTTCATTACACACAAGTTCTTGAAGTTCTATACATTCAATTTAATTACACCCCAACTATTGATTCCTAGAAAGAATAATCACATTTGGACTTCTCTTTGCATATCACATAAGCAAAGTTCAATTTCTATGCATATAGGTGCTTGAAATTTTGCAAAATTAATATCAATATAGGTTTAAACTTTTTTTTTAAAAAAAATTTCACGTAGAAAGAATAATCATACAAAATTTTCTCTTTGCAAATCACACAAAACCCAATGAAGAAACATTTGATCCACCAAGAAAGAAATTCAAAGTTGGCAAGATGCAAATAATCATCCAAAATTCTAAATCTAGTGTAGAGGTATAGGTTAGGAAACCCCACCAACCCAAGTGGGAGCATGGTGAGATCTTAGTTTTAATGAGAATCAAAAGAGATGAACATATCATAGACAGTGAGCAAGTGGATGGTCAAGACCAATTTGAAACCATAATGAACAAGTGGAAGAATATTTCAATAGTTCTCATGAATGTGAAATGTTTAAATTAACATCTCAAAAATGGTGTAGTACAAAAGGATAAATGATATTCCATAGCAAATGAATTAAAAAAGATATACGGTTACATGGCATGCACATGACACAATCAAAATTACTAAACCATGAGCATTCAAAGAAAGAATCAATGTCTATCTTCCTTGTAACTTTGAATGGGGGTTGATGATAATGATTCAAGAATTCTGAGCTAGTAGGAAAACCCATCTTTCAACCACCACATGTGACCTCGAGGACTAATGGATGACGAAGATGAAAACTTCAAGTCAATTGACCATACCTCACAAAAACATACCATCAAGATCATGATGAATTTGCAATTGCAAAGTTTGGAGTGAAATGCAACAATCTAACTCCAACAAAAAAGCTATATGTTGTCAATATTGATGAAAATTGGTTGTATGAAAAATCTTGGACCACACCCCTTCTAGTTTGATTTGTCAATTTCACATAAACTTCCACATTTTTGTAGACCTCAATTATCAACCCTATGATTTGATAAAAAAACATTATCCCTAATATTATTTATGTGTGAAATTTAACTCACAACAAGCATTCTTGTCCTTTTATATCACCCAAATCTAATAAAATAATAATGAAAATGAATTTTTCTTCTATTTTTTACCTAGTTGGTTTTCATGCAAAATCTCTAGTTGATTATCATATTTTTAATGGAACAATGTTTGGTCATTTTTAAATAGTTGCATGTTGTATTGGGGAATTTCGTAATTTTATTTAAATTTAAATTTTTAAGGTTCCAAGATTTTTATTTATTTTTTCAATCATAGTTAAATGTCGTCCATTGTTGTAACCAAGCATTATTCTTATTTCTTTAAATGCACGTATGCACCTATCCAAATTTGAATCCACAACCTCATAGAAGAGGTGCCAACACCTCAACCATCAAGTCACACACTTTTTTGAACATAAAGGGGAAATTTTTTATTTCAACATGTTCAATGAGAAATTTGCTAAATATTGAAACTTTAAAATGCATTTTATTTATCAAAGTTATTTCAAATGAAATAAACAAATCTACAACCTTGAAGTTTATTCAAAACTCTATTTTTAATCATTATTAATTTAAATATTCACATTAAGGTGTTAAAAATGCTATTGAAAGTACAATTATTTTTTAATTCAAATGTTTTAGTTGTTTTAATTTTGTTTAATTATCATCGATTAAACCCATGTATAATTATTAAAAATCACAACTAGATAAAACAAATGATTAAATTGGGCACACTATCACAAATTGTCTTAATCATGGATTCATCTTTATCATGTAATGTCATTTGTTTATGTTATTGATAATTGACACAAGAATGACAATAATATAATCAATTATTTATGTAATGTCAAAGGTGTATTTTTTTTCCCATGGGATAATGCATGCATGTCATCTAAGATTATTCTCATTTACATGCCCCTAAAGCTTAAAACCCATAAACAAAATATGCACAAAATGATGGCAATCCAACCCATTATTTGTAGAATACCTTATATATATATATATGGAAATGTTAGGTTGCAAATTGTTGCATGTGGAACACATATATACCTTGTGCAAAATGTGTCATATTGGTAACAAGAACTTCTTGTTATGTGTGGATGGATACACATGTAATCACATTGTTAGTGGATAAAAATGCAGAAACCCACTACAACATTTTTGTGGTTTGGAAATGAAGCATTTTGTCACCTTTTCCTTGTTAGTGAGCATTGTGACACCATTCATTTGTCTCCAACAACTAGTCCAAAGTTTTATAATCCACATAAAATTGATTAAATTATAATAAAATTGAACATCTAATTGCATGGGGTGAATGTTCAAAAGAACAAGACTACTTGTTATGACTATTAATCCCCCAACCTCACATTATATCAACAAATTAGGCTACAAGAAAGGATTAATAACTCTTCAATTTGCAAGAAGTACAAGTGTTAAGAGGAAATATTCTTTAATGCACAAGAAAATGATTGAAGTTACAGAAAAAGCAAGTTATCAAGACTTTTATTTTAGCTATGTGTTTATATCATGGTTACTATAAGTAAACTAGGGTAATGAAGAAATACAAAGGTAATGAAATCTCTTTCACAAATCACATATGTACACATATGTTGAGGAGAAAATTATACACTTTGTTTCAATCTACTCAAAAAGGGTAGTACTCTTGAATGGAAAGTGAAAAGATAAACAAAGCATTGTTACAAATTATTTTTAATTATACTCCTATTCACTTAGACATCATCACTAAAATATTCACCTACAATAATGTTTTACCCTAATCAATTGGGCTTTCATGCACACTAGCCTTAACCTAATGTTACATAATTGTGTACAATAAACACAATTAATGTGAAATGGTAGGTAGTGAGATTTTTGCAACAACAATTTAAAGGTCAAATGACAATGCATTTATTGAATCTTGTCCTTTTTCATTGTCCAAATTCACTAGGTTTTTAGTGAGAGGGGACAAAATTGACTAATATGCAATTTGTATGGTTTTGGTAAAAAAAGATTAGTTGATTAGAATATTTTTAGTGAAATGATTTTTAATTGTTTTGGATAGTCACATGTTACACTAACTAATTTATAATTTTAAAATTATGATATGGATATATGAGATTACAAGTTATAATGATGTGGAATAAAACACCACATCATCATACAACTTTTTTTTTTTCCATCATGGAGTCATAGATTGTATTTTTCTCACCGCATATAGTGAAAAAAAAATAGTTTTTTTTCCTTCTAGTTTTGTCGACAATTTTTTTTTGACCCCATTTGCCATGATTGTACTCTACATTTGTACATGATACATTAATGCACACATCCATTAAGGTTTGAACCCAAGATCTCATGGAGGCATATCAAGGTTTTAACTACCAAACCACTTCAAGACTTTATTGATGAAGAAAAAAATGAAGTTTATTATGTTTGGCATGAAATTATTTAGGGAATTCAAACTTTAACATAGGTTTTTTTTCCAAACTTAATTCAAATGTTACAAATAAAAACATGACCTTGAAGCTTATTCAATAATGTATTCAAAAAATATATAATTTATAAATATTCAATATGAAGGGTTAAAAAGAAAACTTAAAATAACATGTTATGAATAAATGTACAAATTTTTTTTGGTTTAAATTGACCTACAATCTTTGTAAATTCAAGTGTTCATTTGTTAAGTCTTTAACAATGTTATTTTCATTACATAAAATATGTCCATTTTTTAAAGAATTACAACTTTTTATTTTCCCTAATATGATTAGGTACAAGGTTATTTATTTATTTGATGTTGTTGAATTGACAATCATCCATAAGAAGATTTAACAACATTTGGTTATAAACAAGTTGTGGAGTTGGAAACTTGTTTAAATTCTTCAATATTATGGCTACTTATTATAATTTATTATAGAAAATTGATGACATATATTTTTAATTTGAAATTTTTTCATTAAAAAAAACCCCCCTTTTGTTTTTCTTGTTGCCCCTTTAAATTGGCAAAAACTAACCACAAAAATAAAACATTAATTAAGTAGTCAATATAACCATTTCATTCTCAAGACCATATTTGTTAACAACATAAATCATAAATTAATACAAATGTTTAATTACACAACTTTGAAAAATAATTGCAACATTTTATTATGTTTGTAATGATGTAAACATATATTTCATCTTCATTTCCTTTGTAAAAATAAAAGCAACATAATTTGGTGAAATTTTGGCATAAAATAGTTGGATTTACCTCCAACATTTTTTTTGGTTTAAAATTTTCCTGATTTGGCAATTTTTGTTTGGAAAAAAATGTAAACAATAAAAAAATTGTCAAATTTTTGAGATGACAAATGTGAAAGAATAAAAGTTACTCATAATCAATAAAAAATAAAAAATAATTTTAATAATTTCAACCTTAATAACATAAGCAATTCCAACATCAAATTTATTTGAAAACTTTTAAGCTTAATTTTTGAGATCATAATAAACTTTATCCAAAAAAATTGAAACATTTAAAATAAATGTTTAGGATGTAAACCAATTATTTTGGGTAGTAAATTTCCACCATTTTGTAAACATTGAAATGGGCTATCAACATCAACAAAAGAAATTTCTAATTTTCTTTCTTTTTAAAACTATAAATGATATAATTCAAGAATGAGCTCTAGGACTTGTAGCCAAAAATAAATAAAATATTTATACCTCCATATACGATCTATAATCAAAACATGGTTAAAACTTCTTGTGGATGATCTTGAAAACATTGCAAAAATTGAATAAATAAAAAGATAAAAGGTTATTAATGTCATTATTATAATGACCATTTATAATTAAATCATTTATTTTATTTTAAATATTCATTCATAAATATTTAACATAAACTTGTGACAAATAAGTTCAATTTTTTTAATAAATCATGTTTTAAACTTAAAATTATTTTTATATATTTAAAAATAATTAAAATATCTTAATTTTTAAAATAAAAAATAGTATTTAGTATTAAGTATTAAATACTGATTAAAATTTTTAACATGGATTTTTTTCCCCCATACAGCAAGAAAAGAAAATGGGAAAAAAATTAAGGATTATTTTTGGGGTTTTTTGGTGTGGCATCATTAACATTCACAATAAAAAACTTATCCATGAGGCCTAAAGGCTAAAACAAACTAAAGGAAAAACATACATTTTAATTTATATAAATGTATAATAATTTTATATATGAAAAAAATATAATTTAGAGGTTTACATGCATCAACATTTTGACTTAATCATTTATATATTCAAGTGTAAATGTTTTTATACATTTGTTTCAAAAATTTATGGTGAATGCCAAATGCTACTAATGAATAATGGATTTAACACAATCAAAGTGAATAATTCAACTCATGTAAAGATATTGATAATTCAAGAATGTGGAAAAACTCACTAAACCATTCATGTATAATTGCAAAGTATTGAGTTACATGTGTTTCAATATATTTTAATAAATGTAAGATGCAACTTGAGAATAATGGTTTTAACATATTAAAAATGAATGGTTCAACTCATGTACACATATTGATGATTGGAAAAATGTGAAAAAAATAATTAATTCATTCCAATATAAATGTGGGGTCTTAAATCGTTAAATGTGTTTGAATAAATTATGATAACTGTAAAATGCAACTCATGAATAATGGTTTCAACATGTTAAAAGTTGATGTTCAACTCATATACCATGTTGATAGTTGAAGAGATGTCAAAAAAACATTAACCCATTAGAATGCATTATTAAAAGCTACTTCAATTTCCATGTCAACAATTTAAATTTTTTTAATTTAAAAAAAGGCCTAAATTATCCTCATAAATGAACAACATAGTGAATATAACAACTATGAACAATATTGACCGTTACTTAGTGCAAGAAGCCGCTTGTAAATTTAAGATGGCCAAATGTAGTTGAAATGTAATCAAATTGAATAATAGTTGCAATGTGCGGGGGTGAAAAAAAAAAAGATTTCTTCTTGTGATGATTGGGGTCACCACATCATGTTTAACAAAGTTTTTAATAAATGTTGTAGCTATGAAATGCATTTCCAAAAGTTTGCCAAGACTATATGTATCTAACATTAACATATAAACATTATCCTCCAATGTCCTTGTTCTAACTTGAAAAGTTAGCAAATCTTTCTAGTTTTCTTAAAGGAAAAATTGCCATTGATTCCATGTTAATATATATGAAAGGATTATCTAAAACCTACACAATATTTGGGTTCCAAATATCCCTACATAAAAGGCTTGCCTTGTGGAAGACTAACAAGGCTTGGCACCCATGTTGAACCAACATTTTAGCATGTTGCTCAAACCTCATCATGGGTGAGTGTCCAAAAGGACTAATTTCAACATTGTAGGTTTTTTGACACTATTATAAATATGTGTTTTTTAGTTGGTCCTTTTTACTGAGTTTAGTTATATATTTAATCACATTAGAAAATGGACAAAATTGAATGTAGTAAAAACAAACCAGTCATTTTTTACACAAATGTGACTTAAATTATATCACTTACGTGACTAAAGATTATTGTCTAAAATGACTAAAATGGTTATCCAAAATGACTAAAGCTATTACTTGATGTGGCATTACTAATTTGATTTTTAAATAAGAAATTAAAGATTTATATGAATATATAATGACATTATGAAACTTTTACTTTTTTGAACTATAGATGAATCCAAAATGATGCCTCCCTTTACCTAGGATTCAATGTTGGAATTTTGATTGATTTTTTTTGGGGGGGGCTAACATTATTGGCAGATTGTTAGTTAATGTTGTATGAACCATCAAAATTTCCAAACTTGGGATTTTTTTTAATGATGTTTGTTCAAAATTAGGTTTTAACCCCATTTCAACCATGTTCCAAGGCCTTAACCATCAAGCCATCACCTCATTTGACAATAAGAAATGACATTGAAAAATATATAAACACGTATTTTGACCCAAAAAATGCATGTTTTTTAATATCACTATTTGATTTAGTTTATTTGGTAGGTACATTATTACATGGGTGTTTGCATACTACAATGACCTTATGTGGACGTCACAATGGTAATTTTTCCTATATTTTTTAAATACAAGAAAATAAATAAAATAAAATTCATTGAAATAATAAAAAAGGTATTCACTTATCTAAAACTATCATAACCAACCTTCCAAGAATGAAAAAATCAAATCAAAATCATGGATATCTAATAAGTAATGAACTTTTGAATTTTGCCCATAATTTTTATCACACCTACAAAGTCATGGACATGAACTTTTATCTAATAATGTGTTAATCTTATGTGTTTGAAACTTCAAGATATTAGATAATTTATATTTAAGAAACTAAATATCCATTAAATGAAGGGAATGTGATTTTAATTTATTCTATTATGAACTTTTCAAATTTTCAAAAGTTATAATTATTTTAAAAGCCCTTTTAAACATTTTAAAAAATACTAATAATTTTTTTTGGATGTTTTTTATATGTTTTATAGCATCATGACTTGAAATTGGAAATGGAAAAAAATGTTATTTTCAATATTTTCAATATTCATATTTAAAACTAAATTTCAACTACATTAGGAAAAAAATTTGAAAAGAGACTCTAATTCATCGAAATTGAGACACTTTATTGTGTTTTTGCCCACATTGAACTTTGTACTTTCTTTAGTTTAAAAATATGTGTAAATTATAATTTTTTAAGATACTCATTAATTAACAAATTCAAATGTATTTTTTGAAATTTTGAATTGAATTATATATTCAATTATTAATAAGGTACATCTAATTTATTTATTTTCATAATTATATGGAGCTTTTGTGATTTTTTCCATTTATGTACAAAAATTAATATTTTAAAATATATATTTCAAAAAATCATATATAATATTTAAAATCTTTGATTGGGTTATAATATATAATTATTCAAATAAAACCAATTTACTATCATAATCACATTGAACTTTGTGATTCCTTTCAATTACAAAATGTGAACCCAAAAAAAATAACAAAAAAATAAAATTCAAGCCACGTTTTATTTTTCTTGCTTGGGTTACAAATTTTTCATATAATTATTTAGGTACATTTGTTTTCCTTACTTTCATCATTGATTTCAATTTTATAATATTTTCATTCAAGTTTGCAGAAATTACATAAATTTACATATGTTGATTTGTGCCTTATTTGTCAAATTTATTTTTTTTAAATCATAACAAAAAAAATTCACTTGTGAAATTATGTTATTAAAATTTTTATGTTTTCAATCATATATCAATTATTGTAATAAAAATTTTAAAATTGAATTCAATGTTATAATGGTTTTGTAATAACAATGGATTTTATTTTATATTTTATTAATTAATTTAATATTCCTATTATTATTATTTTGAAATTTAAATCACGTGCACATTTATTTTATTTTATTTTGTACTAAATTAAAGTATTTATTTTTCATTTCATTCATGTCATTTGATAACAAATAAGTAAATAGATGGTTTGGTTTGGGGCTAGTTTAATTTGAAGATATATATGCGTTCAATTGATTCATGGTACTTAAATCATGGAATTTGATTAATTCAAGATTAGAATGTAATTTTAATTAAATATTATGATTTATCTTCTATGATATTAATAAAAGTAGCAAGTTTCATATTAATACTCCATTTTTCAGTACCTATTTTTAAAAAAGAATCCCTTGTAAATTATATTTTTATTTGAATAATTATGAATAATATTTGAAAACATGTTTCATATATTTTATTGTTATTTTTTCATAATTAAATTTTTAAATGATTTTTTTTCCATGTCTACTATTTCCACATCATTAAAAAATAACATTAGAATCATGTGTGTCATATTTTATGATTAATTTTAATCATATTAGTTGTATTAATCAACATAGACATGTGAACACTCACATTTATTAGGTGTGTAATATATTGTTTGATTTGACTATAATGATAGATTCTTTAATCATAATTAACATTGTTACTTTTGATGTTAGTCATAATCAACACATTTAATCACTTCAAACTACTAATGTATTATAAATATTGATTATATAGTTATTTTAAACATGATGTTATTAACATAAAAACCATGGTTTTGTAATAGTGCGAGCAATTTAACCTAGGTGCTTCCATTCCCTATAACAGGAATTGACATCCTTTAGCAACCTTGTAAGTTTTTTATATGCAACAAAATTAATCCCTTGGGCCTTGCAATATTTTTCAAAGTTCTTAATGTGCTTACACACACTATTAACTTTGAAACATAATTCCCTTTCTCTTGTAACATCCTTGGAAAACATTGCATAGTGGCCAAAGACATTTGGAAGTGAGTCTACCATTGTTGTCAATAATTAATAAACATAACCAATGCTTAAAACAAACTTGCAATGGTATGAAACAATTGACAAGTCAAGAAGTGGAACAATTTGGTTCAACTCCTTGCCATCCTTGCCAATGTAAACCCATTGAAATGTTGTGCATGTTACTATATAGCCCAAAATAAATTACACCTTTCCATAAAACTATGTAGAAAGTGATGTCATTATTTTCAAGAGATAATTTTTAACAACATTCAAACTAAAAAGCTTGTCTTCCCTTATGAGGAATGTGCATCCAGATGTAATGACCAACATATTAGGCCTTGCCCCTTTTCTTTTAGTGTCAAAGACATTGCTACCTTTTTTTTTCACTACAAGTGAACATAAACTTGTATGGAAACACATGTGAGCTATACTTGTGAAACAAGTAAAAGAGCCTCCTAAGGATGTGCACAATGCAAATCGATGTTTCCATCTTTGATAATGGATGAAAGTGATTGGTATCCACAACTCTAGAGGATTTTATAGGGGGTTATAAACCATCTATTTCAATAGAAAAACTGTTTGCATCAAGGGGCCATTGTATTTTGATGGCAAGGTAGGTTTTCTTTTCCATAGGTATCTTTCCATGCTATTGTGGAAAAAGTAACTTTGTCAGTTCATTATCACTTTTTGGAAGTTCAAACAACTATGGGAACAACATGTAATATTGGTAGTTCCTTGTGATATTCTTGAATAATGTATCACTAAGTGATGAAGCGGATGAGAAAGAATTGTAAAGCTAATCATTTCATAATCATTGTGATAAAGAGACTACATGTGTTTGGCACGATTTTAGCATTGATGTTTTATCTATTATGCAAAATAAGAATACAGATGATACTACTGTATTTCATCTATCAACATTACACTAATTGATTGAACATAAGAACCATGAACCCTGCTCAAATTATCAACAAAATAATAAATGCCAAACTATTAAAATTTGAAGCAAGATGATGAAATATAAAACATTGCAATGATCTTTCTTGCACAAGCATAACTGATGTGATGCACTTATTCAAGAATATCACAAGGAACGACCAAAATGTTAGATTTACTCATGCCTAAAGACAATGAATAAAAAGAGGAATGATTTATTGAGTAAGAAAAGGTCTAATCTAAGTAGTACGAAAAGCCTTCTTATATAGCTTTTCACAGAAATCTATAGAGATTGGATATCAAATGGTTTTGTCTTTATACACTTGAGCACTACATATTGTATTCATATGAGTCTACATACAATATTTTTACACTACCACTAGTTCTCTAATGTATACATGCACTAGAAATCATTTAGAAGTCTTTGTTTGTTAAGGATCACTATATTGTTTCTTTTTTCTCCAGAGTCTTGTCTTTCTTTTCCTTCTTTGTCATTGTCTCCCATGATTTGCAAATTGATTATTGAAGAATTGACGTAACAATTGCATAGCTTGTAATTGTGATTCCATACAATTTACTAAAGTCTAGAGAGTTTGGATGGAAGCTTTTAGTAGATTTGAACTTATTAATCATTTGATTATTATAATGATTTCTTATGTAATTCATTTCTAGATAAATGCATGTATATATATATATGTTTGTGGTTGACACTTGGCCATTCTCCCATGTTTACTCCTTGGTTGATGGAGTATGGTTTGTGACAAGGAATAGAATAATCTTTATTTCTTATCAAAGTTGTTCCATGAAAATAGGACAAAATGTTTGAAGATTTAATATTTCTTGCAGTTCTATAATCTTCCCATGCGTTTGACTTATGACCCCACCAATGGTTTTTTTGGTTTATATTTGAGGTTAGAATGTGTCCGATATATTCCTTAGGACCATTTTGAAACCCAGATCTATCCAACCATGAATAAGTAGATGTTCCAATTATAGGCAAGTAACATTTCTATTTATTTTCAATAAATGAGCTTGTGCATGAAGCTTTGGACTTAACAACATTTGGTTGCCTTAATGTCCCCCACTCCAAAGATTCCAGATCAATAGTAAAAAAACATGGGTTCAATTGAATATTTTTGATGGGTGGGTATTATTTTTATGAAATGGGAAAAACTCCCACATAAGCCATTAAGGCATGACTTATTGGCTTTGAATTTTAATAATCATTTGGTTGGGAAACAAAATCCATACCAACACAGTGTAAATGTTTTTGTTTTGGTAGAGACATTGTCAAAATATCAACAACCATTTCAAGAATAGAAATATATGTAAATTGTATTTGCTTGGCTTAACCGAGTAAAATGATATTGTGTATTAGCATGTTTATTCCTTGAATGAAATTTGGGATTGGCACTTAGTGCTATCACACTTTGGCTATTAGAATAAATAGTGGTCAGTTCAACTTGATGAAAACTAATGTCTTGTAAAAGTTGTCGCAACCAAATTGTTTCTATAGTTGCTTTAAAGAGGGCCATATATTCACTTTCTGTGCTAGAGAGGGCAATTGATGTATGTTTTTTACTTGCCCATGAGACGACTCCACCTGCAAGCAAAAAATAGTAGCTAGATGTGGATCTTTTGGTGTCTTTGTCACCTACCTAGTATGCATTAGAATATCCACATAAAATATGCCCATCATCATGGCATTGATAATGTATACCCATGTTGATTACGCGTTTAATATATTTTAGAACGTGTTTAATGCCTTGCCAATGTGAAATGCCAAGATTAATTGGACATATATTGGGCAAGACTGCTTATAGTAAAAGCACAATCCGATCTACTATTTACAATGGCATGCATAAAATTCCTCACAACCTGGGAATAGGGATATGAATACATGTGGGCCTTATCAACTATTGATTTAAGACAATTTTCTTTGCTGAATTTGATTATAGATTCCATGGGTGTGGGAGTAGGATTATCAATTGCCATGTGATAGCATTGTGATACGACAAACAAATATTTTTTCTTGATACAAAAGTATTCATCCATCATGTTGATTTTGAAAATTTTGGTTTCCTAAACAATAATGATTAGGACCTTCATTAGTCATGTCAAACTTAGCAAGAAGAATAGTCTTGAGATCGCTTATCCAATCCAAACTATTATTAACAAGCAAACAATCATCGACATAAACTATAAGGATTTGAAATCCTCAATGAGGTTGTTGTTTGATATAAAGATTTGAATCAACCTTAATCTATTTGAATCCTTTGGACAAAAGACAAGAATCCAATTTTTGGTACCATGTTTGTAGCGATTATTTTAAGTTGTGTAAAGACTTAAAAAGCTTGCAAACGATGTGAGAATTATTGGAAGTGCTACGACCTTTCAAAAAATTCATATATATTTTTTCATTTATGTAACTGTTCAAAAAATCAATTTTTACACCAAGTTGATATATCTTCAAATTATTGTGTATCAAGGGCCAATAGAATTCGAATAGTGGTTAATTTAACCACATGTGAAAAAGTCTTTCCAAAATCAGCACAAGGGATGTGTAAATCTTCTAGTTATGAAACGAGTTTTATATTTTTGAATGGTTCCATCAGCTTTATATTTAATATTTAAAATCCATTTACAAATACTTATGTCCACTCAACAAGTTGCTAAGAGTCCAAGTTTTATTATTTTTCAAGGATTTTAATTTTGAATTAACAACCTCTTCCCATTTGGTAGATTTAGGATTTACTAAATGCTTCAACAATTGTTAATGGCTCTAGTGCAGTATCTTGAATGAAAAATGCTTTCTTATAAGGTGGTTTACTAGGCGATCTTCTAAATATTTTTTGACCTTCAATTGATTCAATTAGTCTTTCTGGCTTAAAAATTTCCCTTAGTGATTTAATAAAAATAATTGGTGATCTTTGAGGGTTGGAAGAACTAAGATTAAAAGGATTATGTAAATTAGAAGTAATTTAAGTTATATCATGGCCACTAGAAAAATCCTCCTCTTCAGTATTAGTATTGCCAATATTTTGATCCCTTAATTCTCCCATTGTATATCTTCCACTTCAAGTGGGTGGTTAAGTGAATGGTGTTCATGGCTATCAATAGTGATTGGTGTTGTACTATTGAATTGTGTATTGTTGTTGATTGGAGAATCAAAAGTTGGAATTTGAGGAACTTGTGCTGAAACTGGAGGAACAAGTGAAGTAGAGGAAACAAACTTTGTCATAATATTAAATCATGAAAATCCAAGGAGCAAATCATAATCATCACTTGTCTAAAAAGGCCTCTGTTGAATAGATATTTCATGGAATATTTCATGCCTAAATATGATTCTATTTTGTAAATTCAAAATTGCTCAAAAAATTCAAATTTATGTTTTAATAAATAAACCTTTGTATACCAAGAATAATCATCAATAAATGTAAGAAAATATTTATATTCTATGTGAGTATGTTTGTCCATTTCACAAATGTCGATATGAATTAGACAATTTATGCTCTACGTGTTGCCACTTTAGGGAATTTTCGTCTATGTTGTTTGCCTATTATGAATGGCTCACAAAAACTCAAAGTAATTCCATCAAAAGGAAGTATCTCATAAATCATTTTCTAAATTTTTTGTAGTCTATATTTATTTATTTGTCCTAGTTTTACATGCCATAAATCTGCACTATTAAGGGGTCCCATTGTAGCTAGATTAACTTGCTAAATTGTATTTTCTTTAATAGTCTCTCCTACTTTATATAAATCAAATTTCATATTACATATAGCTATGGTTTGACCCTTAGTATTTTTGGAGGTACACTACCCCTTTTTTATGACAATTTCACAACCAACCGAGTCAAGTTGCTTTGCGAAAAATAAGTTTTTCTTAAAATCCGAGACATGCAACACATTTGGAATGTCCTTTATTTGACCATTTTTTAATTTAATAAAAACGTCACCTTGACCAAATATTTGATGTCTAATGTTATTGCCTAAATACATTACTTGATTATTGGACGATTTCTCATATGTCTTCAACAGCCCTATGTCATGGGACATATGAGAGGTTGCCTCTCTATCCACATACCAAATATGATCATTGCCTTTTTCTAGAGATAAAGCAATCACATACAATTTTTCATTGTGTGTGACTATATTATTTGATTGTTGTTTGCTAGCTTCCAATTCTGAAGCAATTCTTTTACGACAATCCTTAATTAAGTGACCAATTTTCTTACAAATAAAAAAAAGTTTTAGTTGTTTTAATCATATTCCTTCTATCAAAGAATGTATGTGGTTTTTTTTGCCTTTCCTTGGAAAAGAATTTTTCATTGAAATTTTATTATTCGTGAATTTTACATGTGTAGGCCTTTTTCCTACATACAATGCACTCAAACTATCTTATGCACTTCCCATGTTTTTCATAAGTGTTTTTTCTTACAATAGATTACTATTTAATGATTGCGAGGTTAAATTGTCCTATCGCCAAAATGGATTTATGTAAACTCTATAGCTTGTAGGCATACTTCTCATAAGAGAGAGTATTGCCTCATCATCATTTATAAAAGTTCCTACAACAATGAGTTGTTGTAAAAGAGACTATAATTTGTGAATATGCTTAGTCACATTTTCTCCTTTTTTCATTTTTATTGTTTGTAACTTGTCTTTTAAAAACACTTTTGTTACTACATCTTTTGATTCAAATATTTGTATTAATTCTAGCCACACTTCATTTGATGTTAATTTTGATTCCACATGTGAATTAACATTATTATCTAAACAATTATTTATGATTATAAATGCAAGATTATTGCGTTCAACCCAATTGCTAATGCTTCCATGTTCCTTCGACAATTTGCTAAACTTTCTCTTGTTTAAACACTAGAGTAATTCAGTGTTTCCACACATGGTAATATTGTCCATCAAATTCAGTAACATGACTCGCATCCATTTTAGTAATATGACTCACATCAATTTTAGTTTTGTGAAGCATCTTCCAATTTGATTGAAATTCAACTTACTTTGTCTAAAAATTGAAGTGACTTACTTGGGATTTAAGTCATTGTTGATTTGCAACTTGATTCAGCCATGGTGAAGTTTACATCCTCTAATGCAAGAAAACAATGTCATCAATGTGTAAATTTATCAAAATGAATTTGGAATTGCAAGACATATTGTTGTAATCAAAATTTACATTCCCCATTTCAGGTTGTATACCATTAATTTGCCTCAATTGTACATTAACCTTTTTACTCATTAATTTTTCATTGACGTTAATGAAGAGGCACATTTTGTTTGATTCATTGACTCTCACTCCCTTATTATTGATCAACTTTTGACCTTCACCAACCTTTCTCTGATACCATGCTAGATTTACTCATGCCTAAAGACAATGAATAGAAAGAGGAAGGTTAATATTGAATAAAACAAGGTCTAGTCTAAGAAGTGCGAAAAACCTTCTTATAGTGCTCTTCATAGAAATCCAAAGAGAATGGATATCAAAAGGTTTTGTTTCTATACACTAAAGCACTACATATTGTATTCATGCGAATCCACATACAATATTATTACACAAAATCTCAAGGTAGAAGTGACAACTAACCATGACACCCTATTGAAATAGTGCAATGCAGCAAGCTCAAGGAAATGCCAACTTGGTTCATGTCCCCTTGAGAACTCCGAGGAAAGCATGCAAAACTTGAGAAAAAAACCCCAAGTATGAAGAACTGGACAAATCCCAGTATCAAGTTATGGATGCAACAAGAAAAGACATCCCTAGATATCAAACCTTGCATCTTGCTGATAATGTACAAAACCATTTCCAACTGGTTCATCAGCATTCTTTAATGAACTGCAATCCCATACTCTAACCATCAACCAATGTTGTTGAGCTACATCTATCATATAGTGCACAATAGGAGGTATCATTTTGACTCAGTTTGTCATGTTTCAGACAAGAAAAGTACATCCATCAGTGCAAGTTAACACAAACTACAATTGAGGCCTAGGAACATCACCTGAGGAAGAATTTCCTTGGCCAATTTGTTGTACCATGTTGTTGTGGTGTCCAGATTGCATGAGCAGGACTTCCCTTTGTCGCAACATGTTTTTCTCCTTCCAAAAAAACTCTTCCTTCTTGCAAAATTGTGTCTTTTCTGCCTCGGGCATCTTCTTTACATCTTCTTGCAACCGCATCCCCAGCTCTTTCAACATCCCTTCCACTTTGCATATCTCATCTTGCACTTTTGCAATGTTCGTCATTTTTGCGCATGCATAGGTATGACAATAAGAGATCAAAATTGACAAAAAATCGCATATTGCTAACAAAATAGAAAACACAGCAACATCGCCACAACACTCGTAGACAGAACGACAACATACATTTTGTCTTCGCTTACAACCAAACTGATGATGGTAGAGAGATACATTCGCTCACCTTGTGGAATTCCAAGAACGGTGTAGCAGCTTTTCCTGCTCAAATTCTTGGTGCTAGAACAAAGCACACCAGGTCTAACACAGAAGAAAGAAATGTCATGCTTGTTCTGCCAAACTCCCACCGAGATCTTTTTGGAAAAAGAGCAATCCGATGATACTTGCGAACCAAACACAACAAGGGACAATCTGACAATCTTAAAGGTGGGTTTGTCAGTGTCTGGGCGGGCAAAAATTCTGGCTCCAGAGGAGAGGCGATTCTACAACTAAACCCCACTTCACAAACTCTTGGCCTTTTCAACTAAAAGGGCAGTTTTGAAATTCAACTACAGTACATCTTGAAGCATTTGCCTTCAAGAAGGAAAAATAAATCTGAACGTTGCTCTAGCAAATGTATATAGATGATCAAGTCCCAAATCATCTAAGACAAGTTTGGTATGCTTAACCAAACTTTGCTCTTGCAAATACATGCAAATGATCAAATCCCAAATCATCCAAGATGAGTTTGATACCCTTAATCAAACTTTGCTCTAGCAAATACATGCAGATGATCAAGTCCCAGATCAAGTCCCAAATCATCCAAGATAAGTTTGATACTCTTTGATGCCTTTGCTCTAGCAAAATGTATACAAATGATCAAGTCCCAAATCATCTGTGTGCATGAGTTTGACATGCTTACTGGATAAGGACAATGACATGGAAAAACAAGCCCCTGACGTCCATATTTTGAGGAACTTTGCACATGATGATGTTGGTGGAAGGCAGGCATATATAGGTTAAAAGCAAGTAGATAGACTTGTCTTCCAAATTGTACAAATACATCAACATAAATGCATCGTGTCATCAAGAGAGTTACTTTGCAACATACATGTCTCACACTAGCAACAAAAAAAAACTGGTAATATTTCCATACGATCAACAAGTAGTGTAGTCCAAATTTCCCCTAAATGCTAACACAATCGATAAATGTAAATCATTGTCTTTTCAACTCTGTTTCAATCACATCTTTTATTATACATGGAAGAAATTGGAACACAAGTAAAATCCTAACTAACCCTAAACCATTGTTACAACCAGCAATTACGCCAACAAAAAATTAGCACAGTTTTGGATCCTTCCTCTGGTGCTTAATTAGGGAGCTTAGTTAAGGTGTTTAATTAAGGTGCCTCAGGAACCTGGGTCACATCTATCTCTAATTACAAAAAATCATAACAGAAAAAATTGCAGCATAAGGAAGGATGGCAAATTTTATGTATACACACAGGTACCAAAGAATCAAACATGATTTGTACATGAAAGGAGGATATCCACACCACCCACAATGACAAAATACAGCGTCTAAGATTGTCAGCTCTTTGATATATTCCATTCACAATAAATCCCGCAAGCTAGAGACTCCAATTCAAACACTTGAAACACTCTGGAGGATTTGGAAACCTGACACCAACCATAAACAAAGTATTGAAAGAAAGTCTCAACAAACATGCGTTTCAAAAAACAAGAAAATAAGACAGAATAGTACACCTGCTCTAATAGCTATCTTACCAGGTTTGCTTATATAATTTTTCTTAATGGCTCAGGTCACTCTTCTCTTCAATGGTTTATGCCACCAGGTGGGCCAAGGGCAATTCAATAACAGGTTTAGATTGCTCGCTTGACTTGGCCTCAGGCAACTCAATAATGGGTTTAGATTGCTTGCTCAACTTGGCCCAAGGAATGCGAGGGCAGGGTGCCTGGCACACCCCAATCTTGCAACATACTGCTTTTGAGTCTAACATTTCATCCAGGTTTTCCAGGACAAATGGACCATATTGTTCCACAATTCCCTTGCACTGCATGCCACCCAAAAAAACCCAGAATCCACAATCAATCATCATGGTAGCATCAAAATCCTTCATCTATATTACATTTCCTAGTACCAGAAACAATCACAGGCCTATCACAAAGGAAAAGGATTGTGATAAAAAGTTCCAGTCATGTCTAGAATGAAAAACCCAAGCTTCAAAACCACCTGTACATCAACCATTCTAAGTGAAATTGACATATGTAATAAGGCAACCATTGAGAGTTTTTGGCAGGGACGGTCAGAATTCACAAATCCTTTCCTAGCCACCCTACGACGTCTTGTTTTGGGTTAGCTCCAGGGGTTTTGTAATTATGGAAGTACCCAAGAACAGCAGAACCACTTGGATGAACCAACTCCTTAAACAAAACTCTCATGGCACTAAATTGAGATCCTTTTGAGTCACATATCAACTTTGAGATGCTTTTAGTGATGAGTTGCAAGCAACATTTCTTGAGAGCTTTTGACAACACTGAAACTGAACATCTGCTGATGAAGTGTGTTGATAATTCTACCAAAACTTGAGAACTCATATGTTGAGGGCAAGAGAGTGGAAAGTGCTGAACTAACCTCTTCAACATGGTTAGTGACTCTGTTGCACCCTTTAAGGAGCACATCAAGCACCCTTGCCTGCAAAACAATTGACACAGAAATTTCAGGGATGTGATTTACAATACACAACAAGCAACTGTTTTTCATAGGCGTGAAAAGGATGCACAGTAATCGATTACCAGATGAAAGCCACAAGCAATGAATCTATTAGTCTAAAAGGGGGTTTACAGATTTGTCAAGAACACAAACCTGTAGTTTGGGATCCTGAAGTTTGAGCTTGACTTCTAGGACAACAAACTGGCAGGTTGCGCAGTCGTTACGTTTCCATGACAACTGTGGCAGTTTGCAGAGTTTGGTCAGCTCACAAAACTCCTGGGGTGTGAGGTTGTCCAGCTCTTGGATCATCTGTGGGGTATAAAGGTCCACAAGGAGATCGCACTGCATCCAATCCCCAAAACTCAGTCACTGAGAGTTCATGTGCATGATCTGCTTCAAATCATCATAAATTCCCTATCCTAAATCTCATAAAATGGGAACTAGAAAGGATAAAACTCTCATGCGAATTGAGAAATCCAGAGAAGTAACACACCTGCTTGCTGAGATCTTGAAGGTGAGAGCATGCAAGATGAAGAGCAATGATAATCTCCTCACGTGTTTTATTCTTCTCCAAGAAGGTCAGTGCATCTTGTGTGAAATGTTGGCATACTTTACAAGCTCTTTTATTGGCCAGAGCAGCTTCCACAGCAGTGGCAGTGCAAAGGCCTGATTGAAAGCAAAGATTGTCGGATTCCAATTCTGTCTCTAGCTCCAAGAATATTTCAGGCACATAGGCCTCAATAAATTTCTCACACTGCAATGACACAAGAGACCAAAAGACAAAAAAACTGCTGAGGATCCAAGTCTTCATGCAAAGGCACTAACAAGAACACATAACACAACTAAGTCCAGATCCTTTCTCCCTTTCAAAGGCATGGGCTGGGTGGTGAAACCTAGTTGGCACTTACTTTGGTCTTCAGGCCTGGTTGAAGGATGCTACAGAAATGCTCCTCAATAACCCTGATTGTCTCCTTTACTGTGTCAGGGTTGCCCAGTAACAACTCTGCCTTCTGTGAGATGCGCAGGCATGTGTCACATACATAGTTCTTCACATGACGTTCGGTTGCAAAACCGAATCCATTGCCCTTGGATCTCCTCAAGCTAGATACTATGCCTTGAAAAAAACAAACCCAAAACAAAATGAAACTAAAAGTCAGTGATCATCCTCCCCAAGCTTCCAAAATCAACGTATACTCCAACTCTCAAACCCTGGCTCAACCCCTCTTCCATCCACAAAGCTATCAAAGTTCGCCAAAGCAAAACGCGCGCGCGCCCACACACACACACA
>Ga0209611_10002928_pt1 | contig 29916 bp, 21 predicted proteins | sample S1TSphgellanicum_3_FD_187693 | JGI IMG/M metagenome (GOLD analysis project Ga0209611, IMG submission 187693) | Host-associated microbial communities from peat moss isolated from Minnesota, USA - S1T2_Fc - Sphagnum magellanicum MG (SPAdes) (version 2) | ecosystem: Host-associated > Plants > Peat...
TGTGTTAAAGAGAGAGAGAGAGAGAGAGAAAACAGTGGCCAAAAAATTAAAAAATTAAAAAAACCCCAAAAATAAATAGCTATATTAGACTCCAGAATCTCAGTGTTTCTTTTACCAGAGAATTTTTGCCAAATTTCGACCTGAAAAATATGGTTTCTACCTTATAGAAAGGATTTTTTGTTAAAAAAAAAGGAAAAAGGCTCAAATTCACTAGATGTCGAATTTTTAAAATTCCAAATTGCCAGAGTCTTATAATAACTTCCTAAAGGTAGCCAAGAATATAGAAGGATTCTGTTTGTTTTTTTAAAATTTTTTTAATCTTATTATTTGTTATGTAACCAAATTTGGTTAAATTATTTTCTGGATGATCACCACTTTGGCTACTATCACAAAATCCTTAAAAGAAACCCAGCTCCATAGCATCCTATATTGAAAAACCTATCATTAATAACACCCAAAAAACCACACAAACAAACAAACAAACCATAAAAAAAGCATTATCACAAGGAGGAAATTAGAAATTGCCTATAGAAACAATCTTAACCTTCTACTTACCTACTAGGTACCTATATATATATCCCAGTTTTAGATGCTAAAATCCTAATTCTGCTACCAATTATTAGAATCTAGTAACACAATTATTCAATTATTAATGGCGAGCCATAATAAATGAGTAAAAAAAAAAAGTGTTTTTCTTTTTATTTTGTCCATTTAAGGTGGATGTCTACCATTGTGCTTGTGGTGGTATGCCAAAGTGGCATATTCGTTTTTGTGATGGTGATTCCAATTGATTATCCAAAAAGAAATTTTAAATGCTCTAGAAGTGACTATGTTTTAGTTTCCACTAGTGTGGCCTGTGTTGTTGGCCCAAGTGTGAACTTGTTATATAATGTAAGGTTTTTTTTAAATTATTTGAATTTTCAGTGACAAAAATCATTGAAAATTTCAGATTTTCCACATGCTAAGTCCAAATCTCACAACATAAATTCCATTAAATCTGAATCATCAAGATCTTTCCAACAACTCCAAATGCACATCACAATTCCTTCTACTTGAATTGGAATGGTAGCCATTCAAGTGTTATCACGTGCTCAACAGATTATTCCTTCCAAAACCTGGTTTTTTGGGAATTTATTTGAATTTTCAGTGGCAGAAATCATTTTTAAATCAATATCTCCCACATTCTGAATCCAAATCTTACCAAATAAATTCTGTAAAATCCTGCTCATCAAGATCTTTTCATTAACACCAAAGGCACATTCCAATTCTTCCAAAATTTTCAGCTACAATTTAATTTAATTTTCAGTGAAAAATCATTCAATATTCAAGAACTTTTGCACCGCAAGTCCAAACGCCATAAAACCAAGCCAATGCACCCCTCCTCCTCAAGAGGTTTTAAAAGACACCAAGAATACAATATGAAGCATCTCGGTTTGATGGGTCTCATAACTACAGTACAAAACAAACTACCTTCCTTCATAGATAGATTTTTAACCCTTCAATGAAAATAGGTTGTTGAAAAATTAAAGTGGGTTTTAAGTTCATGCGGTTATGATTTTCTTCATGCTAAAGTTTGTGGGGCTAATAGATACAAGGTAAAATAGAGATCGCCAAGAACTTTAACATTGAAACTTTTGTGACTACTTAAGATTGTGAAAGGTGTCAAAATAAGCTTTAAATATTTGTTTTGTAATTTAAAATTTTCATTATTTCCATCTCTTTAGTTTGTATAAGTGTTTTTTTCTTGTGGTGAAATTTTGCCAAAATGCAAAACAAAAAGGGTTTGGCAAAAGCCCTTTAATAAAATATAGGATTTTTAAAAAAATAATCGCCATATTTCATGCTTAGGATGCCATCTATGCAAGGCACGGCTTGGATTTATTAACACCTACATTGCAAATTGTCATTGTGACATTGCCACATATCGTTGTTGTCGCAATCTATTATCATTATCTCCAAGTTACTTCCATTAAAGTTTGCCACCTTTGTAACAAGGAGAGTAATGCCATCACCATCACACAATGAAAGCAAGGAAAATGTTGTTGCAAACACATTACATGTAAATTTTTGCCACCCTCTCCTATTGGAAACTTAGGAATTTTACAACATGTATGTAAATCATATGTTGTTGGAACTTGGGTTCAAAACTTCAAAGCTTTTAAAAGCTCTTGATTTTGTTAGGTGGTTGTTCTCAAGTGTTCAATGTTAATAGCTCCACTCAATGTTGTTACTTATAATGGTGTAACTTGTGCATATTAGCATAACGTTTCGACAATTCGCGGGGTGGTGGTGGCATGAAATTCACGTTAGAACTTGAGAATTGCACCAAATTGAAGGTTGGAAGTCTTGACTTGAAACTATTAAAACTTTGTAAAATAAAAGGATACTATTTTCTAGGACCCAAGTAAGCTACTTTTCACTTACATGTTTACATTGTTTTTTTGTTTCTTCTCATTTCTTTCTAATTTTGAGGGTAGGGTTGGAGGTTGATTTGTTGTCAATGAACATTGAGACCTTATAGAGTTCAAACTCAAGAAAAGTCGTCACTCTTCGCTCACTCTTTGTGCATGAACAAAGATTTTAAAGTTAAGGTTGAAGGATCTTGTTGTGGGTGAATATTGAAACCTTACAAAGTTCAAACTCCAAACTCATCATTCACATGTTGTTTGTGCATGAAACAAGATGCCATCAGTATCACTATTCACATGATGCTACCTTTGAAACCTCCAAATTTCAAATACAAGTTTTTTTTTTCTATTTTTTTTCCTTTGCAAAATGTTGGTAAATACAAAATCTCTAATCCTATATTCTAATTTAAATTTGGATTTAAACATATCATAAAAATAATATTAATAAATTTATTCATTCATATCTACTCATTTCTAGTTTCAAAATTAAAATCCAGTAATGAAAGTATGTTAACAAGCATCAAAACAACAATTTTGGCCATGGAAGTGAAGTTTTTCCAAAAATCAAAATGTTCTTCTCTCGTACTCCATCAAAACTCAATGTTCTACAATGAATCTTTTCTTTCTTCTCTCTTCCTTCTTCCAATATATAACTAGTTAAAAAAAATAGTCCTATGATCTATTCAAATTCAAATGGTGACAAAAATAATGTAATTTAACTAATAATTTCTAAAACACTAACTAAATAAGTAGATATATATTAACTAACTAGTACCACTAGTAATTACTCCCTTAACATTACCCCACCCATACTCTAAATTACGTCTTGGAATTCTGGATCAAAAATATGTTAAGAAAACTAAATTTGATGTTGCTTCTAATCATGTCATTCAAAAATCTAATGCTACTATTGTTGCACTACAGTTTGAACTATCTAACTACAGTTTGTTTTGTTTGCGACTATTGTATTTCAAATTGAAGCAATGTCTAATTATCTGTTGTATACAAAATCTATTGTTGTTTTTTTAGTGCCTTGGTTGACAACTATGTAGTTATTTGATGATGTGTTATTGTCTGCTCTTATGACTATAACTCTGATGTCACTTGTGGCAACTGTTGTGACTGCAGATCTAGTGTAATTTGAATCTACTCTTGTTGTTGTAACTATGATGTAAGCTCAGTCTAATCCTGCTGAGCTTTCTAAGTTATTTTTTATTTAATTTATATCTACTCCCCTATTTTTGTGGTTGTAAATGCATACTCTTAATAATTAGCCTCTTACACAACAAATTTTATTGGTTCTAAAGTCTATTATAATGCATATGTCTTACCACTAGCCTCCCTCTTAGGGCTATCCTTTCCTCTTCTTAAATTTCTTAATTCCTCCTTTGCTATTCTTGTACCTAATGGTCCTACACCATCAGTATTCCCTTTGTCTTCTTCCTCATATAAAGTTTATGATTTTGGAGAAAAGACTAAAGGTTTCATATTCAAATGTTGGTATGACCTTCTCCATCTAAAATATCATGTGCCTATACAACCTTTTCATTTCTCTCATACATTTTGTAGACCTTTCCAATATCTTTCTAAACAATATCCTACAGTACATCCCACCATAAATATACATATTATTACTCCATTGACAATGCCTTGAATTTTACCTAAAACAAAGTATTTATGCTTTTTGAATTCATTATTTTCTATGAAAACACTATCATAATTGAAAGGTTTTACTCTCTAGGCCTCCTCCAAAAGTTTCTGCAACTTTTCATTAAAAGTCATCTACTTCTACAAATTTTTATCCATCTATGCATGCCTTTAGTCAAAGTGCCTTTATATGTCATTATTGGGTTGATGTAGATTACCATTGGCCATTATGCACTCCTCCAACTCCTTCTATTGCTTCAAGAGAGTCTATTCCATATTCTTGTAATCTTTTTGAAGTTTGTTATGCTCTACATTCAAAGTATCCTTCTCTACCTTCAAGTTCTAGTAATGGGCATTTGTTTCTTTTAGAGTTGCCTGCAAAGAATTTCTTTCCCCTTTAATGTTATCCAAATCCTTGTTGTGCTTCTCCATGTTATTAATTTTTTGTTTGGTTACTTGCAGTTATGCCAATACTTAACTATTTTCAGTGTTCTTATCCTGCAACTTTGTTTTGAGTTTTTGCACCTTCTCCAAAACCCCCTACAAACTCTAAACAAATGTATCCTTCTCTTCTATAATATGTTTATTTATGTTTTCCAAATCAAAAAATGTAAGTAGAATATTTATCATTTGTACACTGTATTTTGCTACTTATTGAAACATAGTAACAGCTACCCTATGTTCATCCAAGTCTGCTTCTAACCTTTGTACAAATTTTGGTGTATGAAACCTAGGAGTCTAACCCCTAGAACTTGTACTTGAAGACCCTAGACTTCTATGTGCAGTTTAAATCTCTCCAAACACATTTGTGCTTGTTGCAGAACTTGGTTTTGAAAGTAGCATACCTTCATTATTTTGTGGTACTACAATAGATTGTCGTACTTCTAGTGGATCCAAGTCCAAGTCCTTTATCTCCCTCCTTCACTGGTTGCTAAACTTGAGATTTTTTCTCCTTCTTTGGCCATTTCTGATGCTCCTACCCATCTAATTTTTGTTCCTACTTGGGAAAAATTTGTGTTCTTGGATCAGACTGAGGAGATATGGATTTCTCCTTTTGTCTCTGATGCTACTATTGTTGTTCCCTTAATAAATTTGCTACATGTCAAAGATTAATATTATTTTGCAATATCCTCTTGTTTTTTTTGCCTCTTTTGTAGAATCTCCTTCTCCTTATCATCATCAAACTTAGACATCAAAAATGTTATTCTAGTTGTCATAGTCTTTGGTTGTTTTTCCTTTATAGTGGTATTGAAATGTCTAACTCAATTTTGTGTTGAACCAACTTTGGAGGTATGTTTTTCAGATCCTTATAAGTCCAAATAAACACATCTTTGAACTCCTTGAGTAACATCTAAAGCTCCTCAATTTTCTCCTTTTTCAATTGTGCATTAATTTTCATGTATTGTGGATTTGCTTTTGTGCCAAGATTTAATTTAACAAGATGTTATTCTTTGATCAAAGTCCAACTTGCTATTTGAAGATTTTGTACATGTATTTTTGTTGGTGTCTCATCCACTTCAATATCATCATGGGTGTAATAATAATAGGTTTCTGGATAAACTTTATTTTTTAATGATATCTTTAGTTTGACATAAAAGTCTTTTGGTTTTATTGTTGAAGGCACCACTTTTAATGCTCTTTGATCTAATGTCCCTTGCTCTAGTTCATATTGTGTACTAATCCTGATTTCTAACACTCCAATACAAACTAATGAAATTGTTTCATCTGAAATAATGATTGTGCCAATGGAGAACAACTTTGGTTTTGTTTCAAAGATTAAATATTCCTCTTCATCTATCAACCCTTCCACCAAGTCATAATAAACAAATACTTGGGGCCTTTTAGTTTTTATTCCCAATTTCTTAGTAATTGATATTGTTTTTATTGTCCACTACCTTGAGCAGGTATGACATAGTTGCCCTAGTCATGTGTAACCTTTGCACCTTTGAGCCAAGGTCTTCACAATAACATGGAATAGCTAGAATTTACCACATTGTTTTGCAAAATAGTAAATGTGGCTACATATGGGATACCATGTATATGAATCTTCAAATTTCTAATGATTCCTATAGGTTTAAACATAGTCTAATCTACCATTTTAAGGTGGTATGGAGTTGGTTTTGGTTTGGGTAAACCTAATTTTGTTATGAAGTTTTCTATTATGATGTTTACACTTGCCCCTCCATCTAACAAAACATCTTGAACAATGTTTTTCCCAACTTGTACTTGGATAATTGCCATCTAGTTATTTACCTCTATAGTGGTAATGTTTACTTCAAAATGTGTCTCAAACAATGTGGCTACATTGGGTTCTGATATCATTTTATTAATTACAGGATGTTTGCACACTACGGTGACCTTATATGGATGTCACAATGATAGTTTTTCCTATATTCCATAGATATAAGAAAATAAATAAAATAACATTCATTGAAATAACAAAAAAAGGGATTCACTCATCTAAAGTTATCATAATTAACCTTCCAAGAATGAAAAAATCAAATCAAATGGGTAGCCAATAAGTAATGGACTTTTGAATTTTTCCCACACTTTTGTCATACTTGTAAAACTCATAGATATGGATTTTTATCTTATAATGTGTTAGTTTTATGTGTTTGAAACTTTGTAATAATTGGGATATTAGATCAATTTTGTTTTCAAAACTAAAAATCCATTGAATGAATGAAATGTGATTTTAATTTATTATGTTATGGATTTTTTTTAATCCCAAAAATTATAATTATTTAAAAAACCCTTTTAAGCATTTAAAATTTATTATTAAAAAAATATTTTGTGATATTTTTATATGTCTTATAGCATCATGATTTGAAATTGGAAATGGAAAAAAATGTTACTTTCGATATCTAAATATTCATTGTTTAAGTCAATTTTCAACTACACTATAAAAGGATTTTGAAAAGGGACTTTAATATGCCAAAATTGGGACACCCTAGTGTGCTTTTGCCATATATTGGATTTTTCTAGCTTTAATTTTTACCACATATTTTAAAGATCTGGTGCAATTTTTAATAATTAACATAACCTCAAGGTATAAGTAGTTTCCATCGTTTGTTTACTGATATCTTGGAATATCTATCCCATTGACATAACTCTATTGTTAAAAATATCAAACAAATTTTGTGGTACAATTGGTTCTATGGACATTCAGCCTTTGGTAATCTTGCCCAACTTATACTTCATTGTGTTTTCTCTTTTTGAATTAGATTTTATGGTGGGTCTTTTGCTTGTATCTCTTGCATAATCTTGACAAAAGATTGTTATAGTTTCTACTCCTCTTCCCAATTAGTGGCAAACTTTTTTTTTATTGGTTATTTGTCATTGAACACCTATTCTTTGGTAACCTTGCTCTTAGTGTTAGCCATGTTGACATCCACCATATGAACTTAAAGGATTAGCAACCTTGGGCTCCACCACAAATGATTTTTTTGCAATCTTGATTCCTTTGTCATTAAACATATTTTGCATATCATTATACTTAGGACAACCTATGATCTTATATCTAGTGTCACCACAAATATGACATGGATACTTCATAGATCTATGTACTCTGATTTGTTGAATGGTAATCTCAAAAATTGCAGGAACAAAGTTTTCCATTCTTTTGACTCTATAGGTTTCAACAATATGATTTGTCTTATGACAATTTGTACACTACATTCCTATTTTCTCTGTAATTTACCAAGCTTTCTGAATTAATATTGTCTTACTACTTTGTGGTACTAATAGATTGCCGATAGCCTCTACTTCATAAATTCTTTCTTCACAAACCAAAGTTGTTTCCTTATGCTGCTACAAGGTTCCTCTCTTCATGTCTACTGTTATTACACGTAGATATGGTTATAATCCAAATCTAAAAATAGTAATTAAGAAACTATATGTTGTCCTATGTTGAAGATTATTGGCCAACTTCAATAATCTTTCATAATAGACTTCCACCCTTTCATTCTTTTCCTACTTCATATTCTCCAACTGCAGGTAAAGTTTATCATCATTCTAAACTTTTCTATACCTTTTATAAAAAGCTAGTTACAATTCTGCAAAAATATAATTTGGGTAATCTCCCATATAATTGTTACACTAATCAGACACAATATCTTTGAGGGTAAAATTAAACAAATTAACAATTTATGCATCATTTGTTTCACTATTTGCTTTAATGGTAGCTTTAAAAATCTGACATGAACATCTAGGTCAAAATCCTTCACATACCCAAGATAATTAAGTGACCAACAATAAGGTTTGTTTGGTGGTAATGGTGGCCTGCTTGGACTCACCATTGGTAATCCAAAATACCTTGGAAGTTCTAGAGGTCCTGGTGGTCTTGGTGGGTTTGAGTCGCCTCCTTTTAAATCTAATGGTTGACCAACAAAAAAATTATTTACCTCTTTGGGCATCTATTCATGCACACTCACAAGTTCTGTTGCCCTTGGAATTTGTGGTCTGGACTTGATACCAACAACAATATGAATTGATGCTGATTCAAATGGAGCTTCAATAATTATAACTATAGATTGAGGCATTGCCACAAAATATAATGGTATAGATCTTACTAGTTCCATTATGAAATTAGAAGTTCATGCATAAGTAACTCTAACATTGTTGTGATGTAATAGACTGGGTGCAAGAGCTACAAAAATAGGTACAACATCTGCCACAATTTGAATTCTCATTTCCACTTTGTTATCTTTTTAAATTTATTCTTTGAATCTATTCGGAATTTTGACCCTCTCATGGTGCAATTCCTCCGGCTCACTATATCCATGGTTATTTGTTCTTGCAAGTTTTGGATTCAAATTTTGAAAATGTTCAACAAATCCTTACATCACATTATTTTCAGTAAATGGACATTCATTTTGTTGTTTAATTACAAGTACTGGTTCAACTCCTTTAGACATTCTGATACCTTAAGTTGCGACTTCTTGTTCAACCACATAACAAACCAAGGGTTCAAAATTATGAACTCTTTGTTCAAACTCTTCATTCTCATGGTCTTCTTGATAATAAGGAGGTGAAACATATATGTACCTTGGTAACACTTCTTCCTTTTCTGACTTGTTGAATCTATGTTTTTTTTAATGAATCAGATCATCATAGTCATGTTGCTGCATCAAACTTGTTGATTCTAGCACAATTTTTATCGAGGTACAAATTTTTGACTCCTTCATTTAAACTTAACCTATGAATTTGCATTTTCAATTTGACAATTTTCTCTTTTGGAATTTTGTTACAATCTATTGGTGCACCTCTGTGCTTCACTAGTTTGCACTTCACAAGGAATTATCAGTGCTTCTTAAGGTGTTATGTGGCCTGTAGGTCTCTCTTCTGTCCATGGATGTATTTGTTTTGTTTGAGAAATTTTTATAGGTGTTACAAATTGTTGATCCTTTTGATTTGCATTTAAATTGCGTAGTGCCATTTTCCACTTGTTCATGTAATATAATCTAATATAATTTTCTCCTAAGACTTTTCATTATAATTTTATTTTCCATCTCTCCACATTCTAATTTTAATTTGAACAAATTTATGCATTAAAACAAAATCTTCACATTGAATTATTTTGCTTAAATTTGTTTCCTAAACAAAAACTTATGATCAAGATTTGAAAAAAATGCAAAAAATGAAACTAAAGTTCACTATTTATTTATACAAACAAAATTTTCAGCAATGAAACATAAACAACATTTTGAAATTCACTCTAAATTCAGGCCTTGGGATGGTTGCCAAATGGTAAATATAAAATCTTTAACCCTATATTTTGATCTACATCTAGACTAAAACATGTCATAAAATTATTATTAATAAAAGCAACTCATTCAAATCTACTCATATCTAGTTTCAAAATTAAAATCCAGTAATGAAAGTATGTTAACAAACATCAAAACAACAATTTTGGCTATGGAAGTGAAGTTTTTCCAGAAATCAAAGTGTTTTTTTCTCATACTCCAGCAAAACTCAATGTTCTATAGTGTATCTCCTTCTTCTTCTCTTTTCTTTCTTCCAAGATATAACCATTTAACAAAAAAATATTCAAATGAAAATAGTGACAAAAACTACGTAATATAACTAGTAATTCCTAAAATAGTAACTAAATAAATAGATATATACTAATTAAATATTGCCACTAGTAACTATTCCTTTAACAAGTGTGCAGTATGAATTTAGGTCTAGGTTTACATCTTTGAGTTTGCCAAATGTGGCATCTTTTATGGGTTTTCATTTGGTTCTAAGTCATATAGTTTATATAGATTTTTATTTCATCATCAAATCAACTAATTACAAACAATGCCCATGGATTGCATGGATCAACTAAAACCATTAATGCATTAGCTTTGGGTGTTTCGGGTTCTACTAAGTTTAACCACTTTGGTGGTACAAATTCTATTGGCACCTCTTCTAATCCAAGTGCATTTACATCTACTTCTATTATTTAGGGACCTCCTACTTCTAGGGAACCAACAAATAAAAGGGGAAAAAAGGTAGATATCAAGAGGGTTTTCAAGGAAGAATGGGTTGCCCAATTTCCTTGGGTTGAACCTATTGTAGATCTTACAAGTAAGATCCACATGGTGCATTGCAAGATTTGTTATCTAGTTGAAGGTACAAAAAATTTTATAAGCCCTAAATTGGATGGTTTACAAAAGCATGCAAGAAAAAGGAAAGCCTTAATTCCTTGTCCATGACTTTTGGTGGGTGATCATTGCATCAACAATGATAGCCAACACCAAAGAAACGTAAGGGTTCATGCCAACCAAGCTCTAGATTTTATTGTGGAGCTAGTGGTTCATGGAAGGAAGGCTAAAAATAAAATAAAAATTGTCCACTTTGTGGCAATTTTTCATCTCTTAGAACATGGTAGACCCATGATCGATTTTGAGCATATGAGAGGACTTTTTGATTTCTTGAAAGTACACCATACACCTAGGAAACACTAGACAAACCCTAATGGTTGGGATATAGCTATTACCATGCACAATGTTGTTTTGAAGAAAATTGTGTTATTGGTCTAGCAAGCCAAATTCATTTTAATCAATTGCGATGAGGTCACCATTTTGGACAACTAGTCTTGGATTTTTGTCCATGTGGTTGTTGTTGATAATTGGCGTAGGGTGCCAATTCTTTTGAACCTTGAAAGGATTGTTGATGGAGGTATGTTTCATAACCTCACTATCGTGATTACCACCTTCTTGTTATTTTTGGTGGGATGTCAAAAACTAACATTGTTAACAAGGTGGTATGTTTTGGGGTTGATGGTGCAATAGTCTTTTGGGGCTTGAAGACTGGTGTGATTGTCTAATTGATTAGTAAGCACTACCCTTTTGTTATAAGGATTCACTATATGACCCATTGATGTAATCTTGTTGTCCAGATTTTATCATCCCTGACATTTATTGCGAAGATAGAAAGTTTGTTTTCTTCTATGTACACTTATTACAATCAATTCCTAAAAAGGCATTTGGAATGCACCAAGTTGGTTTAGGTAATTGAATCAAAGGGCTTGAAAATTTTGAAAAACATTCAAACACAACATATTTCAATGTTGGCCTCTTCTAAAAGACTGGCATATGAATATAAGTCCGTTGTTATGAAAATGTCTAAGGATATTCTTATTAACTTAATTGCTACCACTAACTATGAATTGTTTTGTGATGTGGAAACAATGATGGGATCGATATGTGTGTTGCCTATGTTGGAGGCAATGCAAAGTTTGAACAAGCTTGCTCAAAACAAATATTACTTCATTTGTGATTTTGTGGCATCATTTAAACTTATGTCTCATGTTGATCTCTACAACCTCTATGTGGACCTTGAGTAACATTTTTCACATGACCAATTCCAGAGTTTTGTGGATTTGGTGGAGTTTAAATCTAATGTGTTGCCAACAATTTGGTACCTTAAGCCCACCACACAAATGGACTATGTTGCTTTCTACTTTAAGGAACAATTTTACATGTTGCACAAAACTTATAAATGCACTAGAGTTATGTCCATGGTCATTAAGGAAGATTGGGTAGTTGTATGCCAAGATGTAAAAAACTAATGCACTTATGCTACAAGAAATTTGATACTTGAATTTCACAAAAGGTTTTTGGCACATGGTGGTTAGAATGTATGTTCAAGACTTTTTTTCATTGAAGATTTTTCTATTCCAAACTACTATAATAGATTGAAACAAGGCAAAAATTCGCTATGGGTTGGAGTTGTATACATATAGCCATATGAACAATATTTTCATTTGATTATTTGCCATCTCAATCTACCCAACCTAGAAAATAAGGGCCAATTTAGCAACAATGAAAAATCCAAAAAAAAAAATGGTTTGCATCTTCCAAATAATCAATGATACGGTTTTGTCATGCATGAAATGACACAGATGGTATGAAATATCATTTCTTTAACTATTAAGTTTTAGTCGATTCCCCACAAATTAAAGGGCTCCTACCTTTAATTTTTTTTAAAAACTAAAATTTTAAAATTATTCATGCAATAACATTATGTAGAATTAGGGCTTTGTAAAGGAGGCCATAAAAAACTAACACTTGTCACCATCGCATGCCACCTATATGCAAAATCAACCTGTTAGATTATTCCATTATAGGTTTAGGGTTTGCCACTTTCCTTGGATCCTTAACTTAATCTAAGATTGTGTTGTCTTCATTTTTGTTAATTTCCATCATCAAATTCATCACCTCCTTTTATATACCTTTTACAAGCCATCATTAATAATTTTTAAAAATGTTGAAAAGGAGTATCCACTAGCAAGCTACAACTTGTAAGTTGCAAATGCCATGGGTGATAACACGATAAATTCATAACAAAATTTTCATGAGTAACGAGCAACAAATGCATCATCACGTCATCTCTATCATTTGTGTTCACACCATTTGAATTCATGAATCATCACCAATCCTTAATCAGAGTGCATCATCACATCATGTTGAATGCATCATTGAGATTGCATCGTTGAAATGATAACACACTTGATCTAAATAATGTTTTTTTATTAACTGTTGATATCTATATGAGTTTTTCGATGTGCTTAATTATCTATCATAACTTAGATAATGTAAATCTAGATAATTAAGCACGTAGACATTTCTTTCATCCAAGTTGATTATGTGTAAACGATAAACCTTATTTCCTTTAAACCTTTCAACTTTTCTATGGAATGACATTCTCTCATTATCACCTAGCTTTCTTTCCCTTTATGTCAATAACTACCAAATTTTCCTTTGTTGTGCATTTTTGGGTTGCCTTGGAGGTAGTGTTTTTCCTTTCTTTTTCAATTTTTGTCATGTTTTTAAGTGGTGATTACTTATAAGAATAATTTGCCAAATTTGGTGATATTCAGAATGTGAAAATAGAAAATTCTTAAACCTTTTCATGTTGTAGGCAATTGTGGTGATTTTTTAAAAAAAATAATTTATGACATAATTTTTTTCAATTTTTTTTGCATAATGGTGGAAAATTGCCGAAAAAATCACTACTCAAAAGATGTGCACTTGAAAAGTTCATTTCAAAAACAATTGAACCTACTTTCAAAGCTAAGAACAATATAACCATGTCACCATTTATGTGTGAGGTTTCTAACATGAACCCCATAGGTCCGAAATTTTAAGAATGAATAATCGTTGAGTTGTTTTCAAGTTTTTTCACATGAGCCTTGTAATTATATTATCGTATTGAGAACACATGAATAATAACATAAAATATATCACAATAAAATATGTACCAATAAGATATTTAAACCTTAAAACCTACACATGCATTGACACAATATTATGTCATTATCTACAAGTAGGATATTTGAAAAATTGACCCTTTTGCATAATGGGTGGCTATAGGATGCTTTTTAGGCTAGATATTCAAAAACCTTATACACATGTGGATATTGCCAAAAAAATATTCACATGAATTAGTAATTAAGGCTATTGTTTACATATTGAATTTGATATCAAATTGATCCATTAATTAATCAACAAATGATAGGTGGTCAAAAATGAGAACTAATGTTCATTCGTGAATGAACTTCAAAGGTGCTATGTCATTTTGTGTTGAAAACAGTTGAAGCATTCAATTGCTTTAAAATAAAAAAAATCCAATCATATTACTTTACACATGATCGAGTAATTACCCTTTTTAAATGGATGTGGATTCGTTATTTGGGTATTTTTAATGTATTTTTTTCATTTAAAAATTACCATTATTCTTTTTTTGCTTATCATGTTTTCCAAACATTTAAAAAGAATATATCATTCAAATGGTTTTTCAATTGAACTACATTCTATGAGTAAAATAATATATTATTGGAGGTTGCATGTATAAAAATAAAAATAAAAATTTTGAATAAATAATTTTAGTCTAAGAATTGAAAAAGTAATCTAAGCATGAAAACATGTTTTTAGATAATTAAACAAACAATATGACTTAAAATTTTGTAACAAGGATTTAAGTTTTTTTGGTACAAAAAAAACTTGCATTGTATTTAGATTTTTTCATTACAAAATTTCAATTTATTTTTAAAAATGAAAATATCCATTTAAAAGACATTTGAATGGGATCCATTTCATTTTTCCTATGTGCATAATTCAATATTTCAAATGTCTTATTCTAACAAGATTCAAAATTGAGTAAAATCTTCATTCCCCTTTGCTTCTCCCCAAACATCTTTTCCTTTTTTTTTTTCATTGTTTCCATATGGTTCCCAATAGTTCATCATTATTTCTGGCATATTTTAAAATTGTGCATTTTCATGTCCATGTAGATACATAAGGGAAAAAAGGTTAAATATATAGGCGTGAAAAAGATAGGTCATTACAAATCATATGTTATTATCAATAATATAGACATGAAAAAAATGTTAAATTGCCTTTTCATGTCCATGTAAGTGGGTAGGGTGAAGTAGTGAAATAGTTAAGCTTGGAAAAGATAGGGTCAAATGACACATATCATTATGTGAAAATCTGACTTTCATGACTACAAAAATACAATTGGAATCAAATCAAACATGTTGTTTATGTCATTTTTGTTGTCACTTATGTCAAAATGGCAAACATGACAAGTTCTATTTGATTGTTTAGTCATATTTTTGTAGTCATGAAAATCATGTTTTGGTGTAGTGATATAGATAAACAAACAACATTTATTATTATTATTTTGATGATCCTTTTGGTTTATTTTTGAAATTTGAAACCATGTCAATTAAGTTGGACAATTGATCCAAAAATTCAAAAATTCACAACAAAAATATAATTGCATCATGTATGGATGTTTCATCAACATGATGTTTATTAAGATAAACATTTTCCTTTGGAGGTCATTAATTATATTGTATTCGCTGACATAATGCCTTTGGTATCAAGGGCAATGTTCCAAATTTAGCCAAATTTTGACCTTCCTTTTTTCCATTTTTCTTTTATGTTCCCTTATGGTTTTCAATAGTTTATCATTATTTATGTCAAATTTCAAAATTATAATTTTTCATGTCTTTATAGATAGGTAGGGGAAAAGGGTTAAGTAGGTAAGCTTGAAATATATAATATGTTAGATTATTTTAATTCTAATAACGAGAATTTTTGAGGAATTGGTACATGGGTGGTTTTATATAATTTTTTGTAGGCTCCTTATTTTTTAAAATTCCAAAATTTGGAATCTATGGTATATGGTATAATCGTCCCTTGACAATTCCAAAGACCATTCCATATATAATTGCTTCATTTCCAAAGTTTGATTGACTTTAAAATAAAAAAACTACCACTTTTTCTACTTACTTTTTAATAACTATTTCCTTTCTTTCTTAATAACTATTTCATTCCTTTTTTCTACCCACCAACATGAATATGAAAAAACAAATTAACATGTGTCTTTCATGTCCATGGAATTTTATATTAAATTAAATTATATTTTACATTTACATAACTAATGATGAATTATTGAAAATCAAATGAAAACATAAAGGAAAAAATGTGAGTCGGTCACCATTGGTAATGTGTAGCAATAGGAGGATATAAATAACATGGATATGAATAGGAACATTAACATGTGTTTTTTCATATCCATGTAGGTGGGTTTGGAAGGGATAGGTTCAAATGTCACAAAGACATACATCATCACTGTTTAATGATATAGATGATTACTAATGTGGCATGTGCCATTGGCCCAAGTGTGAACTTGTTATAATGTAAGGTTAAAAAAATTATTTGAAATTTCAGTGTCAAAAATCACTGAAAATTCCATACTTCCCACATCCTAAGTCCAAATCTCACACCATAAATTCCATTAAATTTGAATCATGATGAGCTTTCGAACAACACCAAAGGCACATCACAATTCCTTCTACTTGAATTGAATGGTAGACATTCAAGTGTTATCATGTGCTCAACTGATGTTTCCTTCCAAAACCTGATTTTTTGAAATTTATTTGAATTTTCAGCAGTAGAAATCACTTCAAAACCAATATTTTCCACATTTGGAATCCAAATCTTACCAAATAAATCCCATTAAATCCTGCTCATCAAGATCTTTTCAACAACATCAAAGGCACATTCCAATTCCTCAAAAAATTTCAGCTACAATTTAATTTAGTTTATAGTGAAAAAATCATTCAATAATCAAGAACTTTTGCGATGCAAGTCCAAATGTCATGGAACCAAGCCCATGTACCCCTCCTCATAAAGAGCTTTCTAAAGACACCAAGAACACGTTCTGAAGTATCCAATTCAGTGGATCTCATAACTAAAACAAAACAAAACAAACTACCTTCCTTCATAGATAGATGGTTCAAAACCTCACTAGAGACCGACAATACCTGTACAAGTGTGTTAAATTTGATCAAAAGACGTATTCAAGTGATTGAAAGTAATGTGTGTTAATAGTTATTCATTCCTACTAAATGTTAATATTTCCATTTAATTGTGACCATGTAAAGCTTTCCCCATTTATCGATATGTTTTGATGTGTTATTACATTAGAATTTAGCAAGGTTTATCCATAACCATGGTTATCAAATAATCAAATTGGTGGGTTCTTAAATATAACCGTGATTCTCAAAGAACCAAATCAGTGGCTCCTTGTATATAACCTTGGTTCTTGAAGCATTTTGATAAAGTTAAATCACCACCCAGAACTTTGCCGGTCCTTTGCCGGTTCTTTCATGAAACCCGGTGGTTTTTAGGGTTTTGAAATAACTGGATCCAGCTATTCTCCAATTCTGATTTCTTTTTATGGAACCGGCAGTTCTCTGGTTTGAGAAGGTTCAGAATAGGAACCGGTGGTTATTAACAAACTCAAATACCCGCCCAAAGCTGATGATTTTGGTTCAAAACATATATATAACTTTTGAATTCTAGGGTTAGGGTTTTGGGTTTTTCTCTCGAGGGAGCCAGGGAGGGAGCAAGGGACCGCGAGAGAGAGACAGAGAGCGAGCGCGTGTGTGGGTGTATGCGTTGTGAGGAGTGGAGTGAACGAACGCGACCGGCATTATGTTTATCCAGCATCTGCCTCTGCTTTCCAGCAAGAGGATTGTGCTGGCATCTGCTTCTCCGCGGCGATCTGAGCTTCTAGGCGGATTGGTATGTCTTACGCTTCTTCTGTTTCCTTTTTCTTCCCTTTTTTCGCTCGCTTCTGTCGTAGTTCCGTGTTAGTTTCTTGCGCTTGCTTTGCATTTTCTTGTTCTTTTTGTCCTTGATTGCTGATATAGTGTGTTCTTCAGATCGACCCTAAACCCTAAACCCTTTCTTTCTTGAAAGTAGGTACCTATGCGGTGGTGGTGTCGTGATTGTTGTACGTTGCGGGCGTGAATTGCAGGGGTTGAAGGTTGAAATCATTCCATCTACTTTTGCTGAGAATTTGGAGAAATCCGCCTTCGCAGGAGCTGGAGGTAGTTCATTGAGACTTCAGTCTGTTGCCTTAGATCATGGAACTGCGAGAAAGAAAAGAGAGGGAATGGGGATGTGGGACACCCAGGACACTGACGTTTAGCATTCCGGGGGCGGGGGGGTTTGTGTTTTGTGATGTCGGGGACTTCAGAGTATGCTGTGGCGACTGCCACTCAGAAGGCCATTGAGGTCTTCCGAAGAACTTGCGAGGTATGATCAAACCCTAAAACCCTCTTGTCCTTCTAGATTCAACTCTCTAAGAGTTTCTTTGTGTGAAGACCATCACCAGGTTTGAATCTAAGTTCTTTCTGTTGCATTGTAGACAGTGCTTCTTCACAAAAGGCTGCCAGAAGGTACATGAAGAGTGGAGTGCTTCTCTCTAAGTGGTCTGAGTGACAGGGCCTCTTTTGGTTGGCAAAGCTTTACCTTGTCTGATGTTGTTGGGATGAGCAGGGTGGCAAACTGGCAGACTTGATCGTTGCTGCAGACACAGTGGTTGAAATTAATGTGAGTCTCTGTTGAATCATCCCTTTGGCAATCGGGTGTGAGTTTCAGAAGGAAGTATCTTTGCCATTCTTATTGAATCTGTATGGTGAAGAGAGTGGCCTTTGTGGGTGCTTTAGTGCAGACACAAATACTGGAGAAACCACTAGACAAGGAGGATGCTATGCGCATGCTGACAAGCTTGAGTGGTAAGGCTGCATATCACTTAATCTTGTCTTTTCAGGATTGCCTACTTATGCCACTGGTAGTGATGTGGACAACTGGAATGTCACTATGGGTGATTCAAGGTTCAAGATTACAGAGAAGTGAGAGTCACAAATGCCATGTTCTAGCACCACTGTGATGAAATTTAGGTCAGGGTAGAAGCTCTCTTAAAATTCAGTTATTTCCAGCTGAGCTTTTCGTCTATGTTTGAGGGTTGAGTCACAACATGCTGTCTTCTAGCACCAAGTTTATGGAAAATTGAGTAATTGTAGGCCAGGCTGCAATCTCTTAGAATATCTCTATTCTTCATTATTTGGAGCTGAGTGATGCTCTGCTCTTTACGATTCTAGTGCAACACAAAGCATTTTGATGACTTTGGCAGGGTGCAAGCACAAAGTTTACTCAGGAGTTGCCCTTGTAGTGCCATCCTTTTCTGGTAAAGAGTAAACTCACAACCTACTTGTATATTGATTTGGCAACCTTATTGGCACTTGTATTTCACAGTATGATTTCTTCTTGTTTGCTGTTGTGTTTTGTCATTGACTTGAGTGCAAGTTACTGGGTAGCCCATGTCTCAAGCCAAGTTGCTACTGGAACAGATCCAGCATTGGACCAGTCTCCACTCATACGTTCATTCTGGGAAGAAACAGTGGTACGGTTTGCCTACTTAGTAGAGTAAAGCTTTCTGTAGAGTAGTTTGGTCTACCCCATTGTCCATCCCAGTTAGTTTGGTTAGTTGAGCTTTGAATAATAGGGTGGACAGTGAAGGCCATTTCAGTCTATTATGGAGGATAGAACGATTATAATCTTGAGGGCTAAAAAGTGCCTGTCCTGTGAACCAGGTGGAGTTTGCTGAACTGGAGGATGAAGCAATTCGTGCCTATGCTGCATCAGGGGAGCCAATGGGCAAGGCTGGAGGATATGGAATCCAGGTTTGTTTGGTGCTTCTGCACTGGAGATTGAGCTGAGCACATGAAACTCTGCACCTTCATCAGTTACTCAGTTTTGTTGTCCTGACTTTTCTTGTGAAAGGTCTCCAAAGCAAACAGTACAACCTGTATCATGGTCTTGGTTCTTTTCTACAGGGAATTGGGGGCTCTTTTGTGAAGGGAATTGAAGGTTGCTTCTTCAATGTTATGGGATTCCCTGTACACAGGTACATTACCATGTCATCTACAATCTGGTTGAGAACCACAGCATGTTATGCAGTCATTCTGACCTAACAGAGGGGAGCTCTTGAGTGGAGCTCTCAAGAGAAGCTTAATGCAGATAATAAAACAGTAGCACAAGTAACAGTCAAATCACACCATTAACAGCCAATTTTCTAACCAGGGTTGTGCATTGGGCAGGTTCTGTGTTGAAGTTGATTCATTGGTGAAAAATGGGGCATTTTCAGCCAAACCCCAGTAGGTGGGTGCACAATTTATGATGCTTTTCTTGAAGCCCAACAGTTTTTGAACTTTCCCTTGATTGGGTTGTTATACCAGGGCAGAAAAGAACAGGGACTTCTTGCATGATGTGACCAGTCATATTGTGCAAGCGTAGTTTTCTCAGCAAATTGTAGCAGAATTTTCAAAGAGTGCATAATGCTCTTTGCTTGAGGGACTGTAATGCCTGATGATGAAGGCATGTTTTGTTGCATCAATGAGGTAACAACCTTCTGTTTTGCTTAGTGTGAGTGGACCAATTGTTCCACATTCAACTTTTGGACCAATTCCATATTTAACTCTGGGTTTCATGATTGTGGTCTAACCTTCTGCTTGTCCTCAGTCCTACGACTCTCTTGCTAAGTGATACTACTTTGTACCCCACCTGAATGATATCAGTTTACATGCAGACATGCCTGTTATTACACGAATGCTTCCCTGAAGTACTAGGTTTCATAATTTGTTTTAAATATGAACAACTTGTCCTCATAATTGACTATTGTGAGGATCTCAATGATTTGATTGGCTATGAGGTCACAAGTTAGAAACGCACTGCGATCACCATCTGCTTTCATTGACCTTATTTTTCCATAACAATATTGCTTTCTGGATGAAAACATCATAATTTCTCTCTTTGTGGATGAAAATGACATTCATTGTGCATCCATTCACACGATTCAATAATGACATACTGTAATACCATGGTTTGTCTAAATCTGGTGACTTCTAACTTTTTTTCTACCTCAAAATATGGCAACCTTTTTAAATTCACATTATTTTATTTAATATTTAATATTTAATATTTTATTTTATTTTATTTTGTTGGGTGGCCACAATGCGAAAATTTGCGAAAAAAAGAAGACATTGACTATGATATATTCAGAATGTTTACGCAACAATATTTTACGTCTTTTTTTCCAACCATCTAACCTATTTTGTCTCACCTACTTACTTAGACATAAAAAGGCACAATTTTTGAGATCATATTATATGATGATGAATTATTGGAAACCATATGCAAACATATGAGAGAATTTTTTAAAAAGAAAAAAAAGAGGGAGGAGAGGATTTTGCTTAGCTTGGAACCTTGCCCCAAGAACAAGAACATTACACTTCTATTTTTTGAAACTCACAAATTAAAACTAATTACATTGTTGGCAATGTAATGTTGACTTGGGAAACAAAATCAAGAATATCAAAGGCCTCACAATTATTGGATATTATTTTCTTACGAAGTTACTCAAGTTATTTTTATCAAGTTATAATTACTTGAGATATTTGTATTACATGCGCATATTTTTGGGACTATGAAATATGTTAAATAAATATATTTAAATATCTTTAGTTAAGTTTAATGTGGAATATCTTAATACATGAGATGATGGTCTAGTGCATGTCTCTTTAAGGATAGGTAACATTTGCATTGGGTGTTCATCTTTTATTTAGATTAGACAAAAGCTCAAGGGTAGATTGCAAGTTTGTAATAACATTTGTGGGATCTTCTAATTGAGTGAAGAGTTTGTGATAAAATCAATGTTTTCATCATCTCTATTTTCTCATTATCAAGTGGAGAGTTTGTGATAAAATCAATGTTTTCATCATCTCTATTTTCTCATTATCAAGTGGAGAGTTTGTGATAAACTCAATGTTTTTATCATCTCTATTTTCTCATCAATTAACTCTCAATTTCCAACAACAATTTGGGAAGGTTAAAAATATATGGTCACAAAACAAACAAACAAATATATTTTTAAACATATAAATCATTTTTTTAAAAACAAGGAATCTTATGCTTATTGTTTAGGAGAGGGAAGGACATTACACCTACAAGTAGTTGTAATTTTCCTCCCATATTTTAGTAGTAGGTGTAAGATCCGCCCTACCCTTATTGTCGTGTGATTTATGTTATACATGTCATGCCACATCTAAGTAGGAGTTAGAGAGAATGTGTATTCCCTCTTATTTTCATTGCGTGCCTGCCTATGACCAAACACTTTGGTAGATTTTTCTCAACTCTTCTCGAGTTTGAGCGATTTAAAATGTTATAGGAGCACCTTCTCAAGCTTTACAAATCATCTTTGCAATGCAAAGCCAAAGGACCAGCCAAAAAAGAGCAGTAAAATAAATATGTTTTTTGGAATTGTAAAATGTGTTTTTTTCTCTTTTTTTTTCATTTTTCATTTTCTTATTTTCAAACCTCATAACTTTTTGGATCTTTATTCATTTTAAATGATTTAAAGTGCTATAGGAGTGCCACGTGAAGTTAAACGGTTTAAAGTGTGATAGAAACATCACTTGAAATGAAATGATTTAAAGTGCTATTGGAGTGTCACATGAAGTTAAACGATTTAAAATGTTATAGGAACCTCACATGAAGTTTTATAACACATAACTTTATTATTTTTTTATTCATTTAAAACTCTAACAACATCGAACAACATACAAAGAATGTTTTGAATGTTCAAGAACCAGCCTTTATAAGGTTTGGTGGTTTGTTTTTTTTTTTTTGAGTTTTTAACCCCTTCTATTTTCGGAGGCCATAACTTTCTTAATTCTAATCAATTTTTGATGCACCATATGCACCAATAGGAGGGGTTCAAGTTTTGTTGGGACATCAAAAACAATAGAACCCTCCTCCCCTTGGATCCAACCTGCCTTTGTTTTAATGTTTGGTTACCAACTGGTTTACCCTGTATGAATATTTCTGTGAAAGTGGGACCAAATGAACATTGCACCATCTTTTAAGCTTTCCTTGATGTATAGATAAGTCCAATAATTTTCTATTCATCGACTCGGAAGCCTCTAGATTTTCACAAATGATCATTGTCACCAACTTGGAGGGTTGGGGTTTTAGGGTTTAAGGTAGAGACCAATGTTAACCTGTTCTTGAATTTCAAGAAGTTCAAATTAAGTTATAAAATTAGGTTTTAAGGTCTTCAGATTAAAGGTTTCAAATTTTCTTGAATCGCCATTGAAACCTTATTAAAGAACTAGTCTAATTTGAATAGGGGCGATCTTTATTTGAAAAAAGGTCAAAATTTTTAAATACAATTTTATTAAAAACGAATAAACTTCGCCCTACATTTTAAACAAGTTACATTTGATGAATTCTAAATAATTGATATTATATAATTTTTATTTTGAAATGTATGCTCCAGCTGAACAAAGTGTATGTATGTGTGTGTGTGTGTGTGTGTGTGTGGTTTAGTTGTGTGTAATGGGGATGAAATCAGACCTTGTCTTAAATCAAATCAACTTAAATTTTTTTTGCGAAATTATCAGAACTGAAGATTTTAGAAATCCAAAGAAAAGATCTCGAGACTAGATCAAAAGTTGAATCAAATTTTTTTTAAGTTGAATAAAAATTAGAATCAAGACTGAAGGTTCCCTTTGAATGAAATCAAGAACTGAACAACACTGATGAAGCTGATGCAGCCAATGATGAGGGGCAAAGGAACCAATCTGCAAGGATTTAGGGTTTAGGGTTTTACAGGTTTTAGGGTTTAGGGTTTAGACATGACGCAGTGATGGAACTATTGCAGCTCGTGATGGCCAGAGCCAATAAATTTTCCCCATTGACTTCGAAGCCCCTAGGTTTTCAAAGAACCTGGAGAGTGAGGGATTTTAGGGCTTAGGGTTTAGAGCTCATCCAGTGGTGAAGTGTTTTTGAAGAACAAGAATGTTGCAAGGAATGCACATCCTTTTGGTTTTGTGTTGTTATCATTCTTTCTTTGAATTTTAAAGTCTTTTTAGGACAACTTGTGGAGTTCCGAGGGAAAAGAGTGGAAGAAGAAGAAGAAGATTGCAATGGGAAGCAGAGGATTGCAGCGCCGCATGTTGCAAGTCTTTTCTTTATGTAAGACTGATCTGTGTGCACCCTCTCCTTCTTTTCGTCTTCCTTTTGCTTCCATTTCTTTTTCTGTTTTCCTCCCTTATTGAGTCTTCAAGTGATGCTAGCACTTTTTATGCTGGAAGGCTGCTTTCAGCCTGTGAGTGTTTGAATTGGGTGTTTGTTATAATTCTTCTTTTTTGCAGGAGGTTTAGGGTTCAGGAATGAACTACATTTTTTGCAACCCGAATTTTTTTTTGAAAAAAAAGTCTTTCGATTGATCTACAGGAATTGATTGAAGGAGTAATGGAGTTTTTTTGTGTATCAATGTCTGATTTTTGTTTATGGTTGTTGGGTTTGCACAGGGCTAAGAGGGGGCCAAATTATGTGCCAACAAAGAGGAATTGTTGCACTTAGTTGTGGGTCTGCGAGCTTCTCAACACAGACCACAGATCATGCACAACCTGTACTACAACACAACAAATCTGTCCTTGTAAGTTGCAGAGGATCTCAATGCTCTGGGACAAATGTCCAGCAGCTGTGAATGGTGTCTTCTAAGTGAAAACAATTGACGGGATCATTGCTTCTTCCCCCATCAGAGCTCATTTGAGAATTTAAACTAAAAATCAGAATGACCCTAAGGATGATCTAGAATTGATCATGAAGAGATCCTCTAATGTACCTAATTGGAATCTGGCAATTTATTGTTGAAAACCTCCATCCTGACTTCCAGTTCTGCAAGTAAGGGTGATCTCTTCTCTCTTGAATGTCGGATGGTCAGATGAGTTTTCCAAGGATTTTCTAAGTCCTTTGGAATGGGAATGAGGGGACACCTAATACAAGACTAACACAAGGGGGAGAACAATTGTTGAGCAGGTGCGGGACTACATTCATTCAGCTTTGTATGATCCACAATCAGGCTATTTTTCTGCAAAAGCTGAAGCAGTTGGTACCATTTCAGAGCCCATTCAATTCAGTCTTCTTCAAGGTGAGGCCCAAAATTATTACTCTGGCAGATTTCAGAGTTTTCTCTGCAGTGGAGAAAGTCCAGCATGAGTATCAGAGATGCTAGGTACAATCAGAGAGACTTTTGTGTGCCAGTGTTTGTTACCATTTTGTATTTGATCTGTAGCTCCATGTGAGTATTTAGTTGGTTTCTCCTAGGTCCTTTGTCAAGGATCAATGAATTGTCTCTTTCTCTCATGCATGGGAGCATGAGGTAAAAATTAGGGACAGATTTAGGGTTTAATAGGTAGTGGGGATGTACAATTGAAGGGCAGATTGAGTGGATACTGGATGTATGTGCAGGGCGCAAGGCTTACCTTCAGCATCTCAATGATTTGTACAAGCAGAACAATGTTTCATGGTTCACTCCAATTGAGATTTTTCAGGCAAGGTTTTTTGTGATTGCAGCATTGCTTGTACTTAGAGGGAATTGGTATCATCCTACCAACAGCTTTATTCCTCTAATTGTAGTCTGTCTTAAATCTCTAAATTTTCCTATGGGAGTTCAAATGGACAGTTTGAATGCTAAATCCATTTTATGTGCTGTGAGAAACTAATCTGATCATGTTAGAAGATCTGTCAGTGTATTTGGTCTATTGGGTTTTGACTTTTTATAGTTTTGTGGCTGATTGCCAACTGGATTTTCCTGTGCTTTGTAATCACTTCACCTTTACAGGAAGTGAACAAAAGAAAAATAAATTCTGTGATAGTCCTCAAACCATTCAGGGTTTTTCCAATAAGGAAAACCTGGATGGTATCACTTACCTGAAGAGATCTCTGGCAAGAGAAATACTCATTTGAGTGAAAATTTTTGCACATTCTCTTTTGGATCCACTCATGGTCCAGATAATCTAGAACTAGTCGAGCATGATTGAAGATAACCCTAATTGGGCATGTATGCAGCCCTGGTATGGCTATGCAATTGCAGAGTACATCTTACGCACCTTAGTTCCAGCATCGCCTCTCAATGTGAGTGAACACAGAGAACCTGTTTCTTACTTGTATGATGTGATGGTTTGTGGGATCCCAAAGAAATTATGGGAATTGCCTTTCATACTATTTTAGACTTTTTTCAGGTTGGCAACAGCTCTAAAATATTGCATCCTAGACACATGTTTTGTTAGATCACTGTATCTCAGGGCTTTAGGGTGTAACCAAAATTTGTGCAGATTGCAACAAACTGACAATCCTTTTACCCTATAGATCTATGAAATTGGGGGTGGGACAGGCACTTGTGCTAGTAATATTCTCAACTATTTCAAGACAAAAGCACCTGCCATTTACAAAAACTTGACATACACGTGAGTATGCATAAGCCAAAATGTCAGTACAGTAGTACCACACTTTTTGAACTCACTGCTGGAGAAGAATGAGAAATTTGAGTTCATGATAATCATTGTCTTGGGTCACAAGAGTGGTAGCAAAAATCTACTACTGTGAGAAATTTATGCCAGTACAAACTGTCTGAGATACTGAAAAAACCCACATGATTTGAGTTTTTGACATATGGGATGGACAGATCAGTGGAAATTAGTGATGCACTGGCATTGAAGCAACAGGCCCGGGTTGGAGCGATGAGCAGCCACAGCCACCATTTTCAAATCAGGCATGGGAGTGCCAGTGACCCGAACACATGGGGTACATGACATGTTCTACATTTATAGTTTCTTGTGCATCCGATCAGATAGCCACATGCTAATCACATGCATGAGGGGCAATTAATCTCAACATTATGTGTTGGGAGGATGTGAAGTGCAGGGACTGTGAACACAGCACCATGTTTCATCATCATGCTTGAGGTTCATTTCTTCTTCTTTGCTCTGTTGTCTTTTGAGCATGGATGGCAGTCTGTAGTTCATGATTTGTCTTTGTCATATATTCCAATTTCTATTCACTACTGTGTTTCATCTCTCCAGGTTCTTGACAACTTAGCTCATGATCTGGTATATAGAAAGACACTCACATCAGACTGGAATGAGACATGGGTCACTGAGTCAGCCCCTGGGTATGAGTAAATCTTACCCTTCTCTTTTTTATTGCAATGCCTAGCAAACTTTGTTGTATTGTAGACTGTGACTTCTGGGTATGCATACTTCTGGGTATGCAGGTCATACAGAGAAGAGTTACAGCCTCTTGAAGACCCTTTGATTAAGCGCTGCCTTGATGTGATATCTCAAAATCCTCACACAAGGAGCAGCTCTTCAATCATTTCAGCTGCCAAGTCAACTCTTTCACAATTTGTCTCCTTATCAGAGCTTGCTTGGATCCCAACAGGTTGCCTGGTAAGGATTACTGTCAATTTCGCTCAAATTTTTTTCAGTATGTGGCCTGACATTAAATTCAAAGAATGCAGAGGATGTCTCTGCAGATGTGTTGGTGGCGTTGCATATAAAAAGGAGTTTTTTGTCCAATTGAGTGGCTGCACAACTAATGTGTTTGTTGCTGTCTCAAATTTTCTGATGCAGCAAATGCTTGAGACTCTACACAAATTTCGACCTAATATGGTTCTCATCATTTCAGACTTCAGCAGCCTTCCTGACATCACGATTGCTGGAACAGGGGCCCCCCTTGTGGCTTCCAAGGTACCATTCCTTCCTACTCGCCTTGTGTACTGAATGGAAATCAAACCTCTGCTTGCCCTCATAACTAAAACAAAGTTGGTTGCGCTGCTTTCTACATACTTAAGATATTGATTTCACACACACAGAAGAGATCTCATCACACGAATTCTTTTTTCCAGGGGCAACAAAAAACTTAAGTAGTGGTAAAAAAGTGTTGAAATCTTCTTCTTCCAACAGTTGATTTAAAGCAAGTAGTTATACAAGTTCACTTGTGATTCAATTTATACTTGCAGGAAGCAGGACAGACAAAGGATCACTCATCTTATCTTGAGGCTAAGGTAACACCCATTTGGGAATTTTGAAAGCTTTGTCACACTTGACACTTTTGGGCGCACATAATCCATAAGAGTGAGTTTTGTGACAAAAATAAATATGATTGTTTTGGTGACTTCTCAACCATGCATATTCAGATCAAGTAAGTTTTCCATCTGATGATTTGGGTACCAGGGAAATGTGGACATTTTTTTCCCTACAAATTTTGGATTGCTTCAGCAGCTTGATTCATATGTGGCGGAAAGGGCATCAGGAAAAGATGGATTGAGTGAGCGCTTGTCAACTGTGGTAATCTTGCTGAACCTGGAGGGTCCTGTCATGCTGAACATATAGTGCAAGTCTTTTGGTGATGTAGATGCTTGTTCAAGTTACACAACTTTGCAGTGTGTTTTTCTTGCCAAATTGAATGAGGCCCCAGCTTCATGAGACTTTCAATTTGAAAGACATTGGATGCATGGATATTTTCAGAGGGATGATTTGAGGAATTTTCACAGGTAACTTCAGCAGAGTTCATGGAGCAGTGTGCAGATGTGGAGAAAACAAAAACAAAGGATGGATATAATCCACTACTTGAGGATTACAGCAACACAAAATTTTACATAAGCTTTCCAGAGTGATAATTCCAATTATGTTCTTAGGGAGGTTGATGCATATGGTATGCACAATATACGGAGTTTTGAGTTGTATCGTCTGTATTGTTGTTAGTAATTTAGAAGTAGCAACATTTGCAGACAAGGATTGAAATTTCAGTTTCCTATACTTCTATTGGAACAGATAATGTATTGAAGTTTTGTACAATTCATTAATTCATGTTGGTTCTATGATTTTGCTCATCAAATTCATAGTTTTCCAGCATGTGGCAAAATTATCACGAGACTTCAGCTTAAATTTAGTGCACAGGTTCAATGCAAGATAAACTAAATGATAGATCAAAAGCTTTAGTTCATTCTGTGTGGGCTATTTCCATTTTATGCAGTAAATTTTCAGAGGTATAGATCTGCCTTTGTATTACAACTTCTTCCTAACATCAGACCAGTGATTGTAATTTTGAAGTTAATACAGAATTAAAAAGTGTTCTCAACATATGAAAGAGATGTCATAAAAGAAAGGATTTATTGAGCTTTGAGGTTCACAAAATCTGCACAGAAAACTGTGAATTCTTGATGGACAGATTTATATGCAGCTAGGGCTTGCTCTTATTGTTTATTTAAGATTCCTGATCAAAGGTTTCTTGACAGCAGATGATGGGGAGCTGCAAAGGACAACACTCAGAAAATCCAGCTGCAAAGTACAAGAGAACCATGAGACTGTAAGGTTGACTCTCTGTGTAGATGCATCAAGGATGTCCATCTTCTAAGATCCTCCACCCCCTCCTCCTCTTCCTCCACCACCACCACCTCCTCCTCCACCACCACCACCACCACCTCCTCCTCCACCGCCGCCGCCGCCCCCAAGAACAGGACTTGGCTTCTTCTTTCCATGTCCCCACCAAGAAGAGCTGCCCTCATTACCTGACATACAAAATTCCAACACCAAAATTCATGAGCTTTTCTGGGGGCAAGTATTCAAGAAGAAGTTGGAGCAACCCAATCAGCTTAAACTGTGAAGCATTGTGTATTTGAGAAAGCATAGACACAAACTTTTGCAAGGTGAATGTCAACAGAAGATGCAGTTGCCCCCAAAAAAACAGAAAAAAATAAACCAAAAAAACATAAGAGGAGCTTTGAATGCTCTCCTGTTTTGAATGCTAATACTCGCACTACATTCAAGTATCAACTGCACTTCCCATAAATCTCTGCCTTGTCTATCTCCAGTTTTTTTCCTAGTTTTGTAGGCAAGGAATCGATAGAGAAATTGATTTTCTGAGTTGAGCAACAAAAATTTCCAATTTCCTGCAACCCAAACTTCTCCTGGATTGTACCTCGTGTTTGGCTCATCTTCTTGCCACCACTCACTGCATCAATTTTCTCCCATCCTCCACCCCATCCTCCTCCTCCACCACCTCCACCCCATCCTCCTCCTCCTCCTCCTCCTCCACCACCACCACCACCACCACCTCCTCCACCTCCTCCATCACCACCACCACCTCCTCCACCACCATTT
>Ga0209611_10002930_pt1 | contig 29896 bp, 11 predicted proteins | sample S1TSphgellanicum_3_FD_187693 | JGI IMG/M metagenome (GOLD analysis project Ga0209611, IMG submission 187693) | Host-associated microbial communities from peat moss isolated from Minnesota, USA - S1T2_Fc - Sphagnum magellanicum MG (SPAdes) (version 2) | ecosystem: Host-associated > Plants > Peat...
AAGTACCTCTTTGGACCCCCAGTTGCAAAATAGAAACAAATGTACACCATTGGATTATAGTTTATTTATAGGGGAGTTTGAACTCTGGGCAAAGCATATGGGTTAAACACCCAGGTGCTATTGGCTATCTTGCAACATTTCTGCTGCAACAACAACATCATCATCTTAAATTATTATTATTTCATTCCTGGTTTATTTTCTTCCCATTCTTGGTGGGCAGAAAGCTGCAGTGTCAGACTCAGCAGAGGGATGGTGTGCAGCCGGCAACCTCGGAGCTTCGAGGGTGTCCATCCGCATGGACGACCGGACGGATGGACAGAGGACGGATGACGGGACGGATGACGGGACGCACGGATTCAGGGGAGGCTTCATTTCTCATCCCGACGTCCTTTACTATATAGGATACTAGTACTCTATGGCAGATTAAAATTTTCTTCCTCCCAGGGGGTTTGTATTATTGCACATGCAATACCCATAAGTGCAGGCTATGGGAGCATGCATTGGCAAATCTAACTCTTACCTCAATATACTCAATACTCACCCAAGGTTTCAACACGGGTTGCCCCTTCAAAAAGAAATGCCCATAAAGCATAAGCTCTATAACTTATGATGTTGGTTTTTTGTTAACAAAATTGGAGTCAGGTCCAGTTCCAACTCCATTGCACATAACTAAACATACCTTTTTTACTTTTTTTTTTTTTTTTTTTTTTTTGTTGGGTTGCTTAGTCTTAACTGGTGTGGCCTGTGCCATTGGCCCAAGTGTGAACCCATTACACTTGCAACAATGCTAGGAGTTGTAAAATAACTACAATGCTTCCACTTACACTTGCAAAAAATGTAGACGAAGAGAAACAACATGTGAGAACTCACCTTGAACCTTAATCCTTGTCATGCAAGACAACAATGAAGAAAGTTACAATACAACCACAAGAAAAAAGAGAGCAAAATTACAAAGACGATATGGAATAAAAAGTAAGAAACTCCACAAGTCATTGTTGGAAATTGTAGGAACACAAAGAATTGCAAGATGATATTAACACCATCACTTAAACCTATAAACACTCTAGAAAAAAGGGAGCAAGATGGAGGAGCTCACAGGACCACAATGAAATGAAATGAAATATACAAAATATCATTATTTCATATTCTATACCTAACACTCTCTTCTCTCCTACTTACCTCCCTCCCTTCTCTTTCCTTATTCCTATCATTTGCCCTTTCCCCTTTCCCTTTTTTTTTCATTCTTTATTTGTTGAGCCAACTCCACTTTCAAAGTTGTTGTCTTTAAGCTTGAAAAGAAAAATAAAATAAAATAAAATGCAATATGCATATATAAAGGGTATTTTGCATTATGTTCATTTTATTTTATTTTTCATTTCGCCACCAAAAATTACAGTTTATAATAAAATGAGAATATTGCATCTTTGTATACACTTACATAATGAAAACATACACAAAACATTATGTAAACATATCTTCAAAAATATATGCACACACAACATACATGCAAATGTAAATTCCAAAATATGCCCAATGAACAATGTAAGTGTAAAAATTGGGGTGTGTAAAGGCGAATGATTTACACTTGGTTTTACGCGACATGAAATCCTGTCATTTACACTTACACTTATTTGGACTTGCAAATTTGCACATAATACAATAATCTACACAAGGCACAATTATTTTAAAATGATTGCTTTTTATTGTCCAGTTTTCCTGCTTCGTATTGGCCCAGTTTGGTGGCATTTAAATTCTCTCTCAACTTGTACTTGTCCAATTTTCATGAGCATGAGAGGTGAGGCTCGGAAACCACTCAACACTCTATGTGGGATGTAATAAACACTTGTAAAGGCCCAAACATGGGTTGATAGTGGTGGACCCACTCTTTTTTTTTCACATTAGAGTTATCTGTAAAGTCAACCTCTGTTCCACCCTCTTTCAGTGGTATCCACAAGTAAGAAATTTTTATTAAATCTGGGTATGAAATGCTGAAACTCAGCATTTAATGCACAAGGTTCGAGAGTAATTATAGTATTTGTATACATGGGAGCAGTGAAAATATATGTAGCAGCAGTGGAGGCACTCAGGAAAAAGGAAACACAGGATGAAACTCAGTCTCTGACCAAAATTGGTGGAAAAATTAGTTTGGGTCCCAGTTATTTCCTTTTGTAAAATTTTCATTCACATTCACACATTTGATGCCTTATTATATGCCGAAACTGGCCATTCCCGCCCCCCAATCGCCTGACTTTACAGACAACTCTATTGATTTTTCTAGTCCTTTGCAAAATACCCTCTACCCCTTGAGAAGGACATGGATCTTGCTTGCCCAGGTTTTGCCAGAGACTTCCCAGTTGTTGGTTGGGTTAAAAGGTTGCAAGCTACACTGTACAAGCGAGGCAAAGTTCTGCCAAAGTTGGTTGGGGGGGTGGGGAAGTTCTCATCTACCAGAGCCGAAAGGGTTGTTGTTGGCAGTGCCTATTCTTGTCTGTTGCAGCAAATCATCAGATTTCCCCCATTCCCCCCAAATATACTAGGCTACCTATTTTTTACTTATATTAATTAGTTTGTGGGTCCACTCACATTTCAATTAATTATTTTATTATTATTACTATTACTATTTTTATTTTATTTTTAAAATTTTGGAAGGAGCCAATTTGATTGGCCCATCACCCATTCTTTTCAAAACACTAGGTAGTCCCCCAAAATAGAAGTAGAGAGGTGATTCCCTTTGGCCCACTTATACGTATATATATCTCTTCTTGTCAAGGAAGGTTGTTTGTTTGTTTGGTTTGTTTGTCCAGTTGAGATCTCCCAAACCACAATGTCTCTTGCCATGCTCTTCGCACCATTGGAAAGTCCTTAATGAGTAAGGGTGGTGCCACCGACTTGGTTTCATAAATTTTTTTGGCCTACGATGGAGAAGTTATTGATGAATATTGAACCTTATTTTTCTCCCCCACTTAAATTTCCTTTAAATCAAAACTAAAAATTATGAGAGAATTTGGGGGTACTCTTGATATTTATTGGAAAGCCCTGATGGAGTTGGGATTTAATGAAGGTGATTAGAAAAAATTTAGGCCTAAGATGCAAGAGATATTGAATTTTGAGTAATTTTTTCATCATAAATTCCATTAAATTACAAAAATGATTTTGAAAGGAAAAATTAGTTCAATAACTAGTTTACATTTAGGCCAATGACATAGACCACACTAATATATATATATATATATATATATATATGAAGATAGTTTGTTTTGTTTGTTATGGGTTTAGGGTTTATGGGTTTAGGGTTTCCCAAACCATAGTGCCTCTTGCCGCATTCATGGTATTCTTATAAAGCCCTAGATGAGTCGGGGTGCATTGCATTGGTTTCATAGCATTTTGACCTATGATGGAGAAATTATTGAATATTTTTTAAAAAATTGACAGAAATTTTATTTAAATAAAAAATTGTAGGGGAATTCGGGCGTGCTAAAATTTGGAATTTTTTGAACTAATATACAAGATACATTGAATTTTGAGTAATTTTTGTCATTGCAAAATGTCAGTAAAATCCCATGTCTTGAATTTATTTATTTTTCAAATTTTGAAATTTTTGGGCCATTTTTTTTACATGAAAAATCTTTTGTATAGGTGAATTTGGGCCATTTTTTTCATTAAAAATCCTTTGTTATACCTAGTTGAAAATCATATTTTTCAGGTCAAATTTTGATAAAATTTCATAAGGAAAAAAAAGGTCACTGCATGGGTGAATGACAGAGGCAGTGGTATTTTATTTTTTTTCCCAGTTTTCTCATTTTGCTCCAAAATTGGTGATCAGCCACAAGAGGGTTTAGCCAAACTTGGCTACAAGACAAATAGAGAAATAGAAAGAAAATCTAAGAATTTTATTACATGTTTGACTAGAGCCTATTAGTTAAATATGGCAATTTGAAACCAAGATTTTTTTTTCTTTAAAAGAAAAATGTTAAAAATTCATTACAAAAGAAATCATTCTACAGACTTGAGGCTCAAGTGACTTGTTTTTTTTTTTTTTTTGCCAAAAATAATTCGCCATTTTGAAAAAAAATTAAAGAAGGTCCCAAGATGGTCAAGGGAATTTTTTCAAAATTCATCACATTTTGAGGAAGAAAGTTATGAAATTGTCAAGATTTTTGTTTTTGGGAGGATTTGGGGAAGATTTCTAGCTTTCTTGTTTTTGAAATCATCATATTTAGCTGAAAAATAGGTTCTAGTAGGTCACCAAGATGTAATGTAATAAATAAGGTAGGGTGTTGTTCTTTGCAAGGGGTATTATTATTAGCCCAGGCCAAAAATGGTGACCAACTCTTTTGGGAAGGGAAATTTCATGCAGCCAATGGCTTCACCCAAGCATGCACTCAAGGTGCCTTGCTTTTTTTTTTTGCCCCCATTAGCACCTCACTTTTATCCCATATGCTTTGGCAAAGGGTGGGTTCAAGGTTTAAAGTGAAATATAACCTTTTACTTTGGTGAAGCCTTCCATAGTTTCATTTTTTTGAGTGATGGGCCAATCAATATAATAATAATAATGATAATAATAATAAAATGGACTTGTCGCAAAGAAACAAAAACTGAACTTGGGAAGCACCTCATGTAATCAGATTTGGCTAAATCCTCTTGTGGCTGATCGCCACTATTGGAGCAAAATGGCAAAATTGGGGGGGGGGGAAAACCAAAAAAAAAACCACTGGCCCTGAGAGAGAAAGGCGAGTTGAAAGCGGAAGGAAAGGGAGAGAGAGAGAGAACGAACGAAGGAGCCACCATCTCTTCCCACCGCATTCTCCCTGCATGGAACGGACTCACTCGCGCTGCAGCTGCTTTGTGTTGCCTGAAGCGATTTGGAGAAGATTTTCAATCTGTTCTCATTTCGTCGTGTCTTGTTCAAACATATCTCTATCTATCTATCTATCTACCAGTGTTCAATATGATCTGGCCGGTGATTCTTTTCTTGGTTGTTGATAGACTAGGAGAGGAGAGAGAGAGAGAGACACACACACACACACACACACACGATTAAGCAGAGAGATATATTAGAAATGCTGCATCAGCACCTGATCATAAGTGCTCCTGGATGTCATACAATATTAACGGCGCTAGAATGATTTTCTTCGATTTGCTTTGTTTTCTTTTGTTTTCGGTTTTTCTGTTTTTTGGTTTATGTGTTGCAGCAATACAGTCCGACTAGAATGTGGAAGAGACAACTCTTTCTGTCAACGGTTGCAAATACAATAACGTGAGTCTGTCTTTCAGATATCCGGTTTGATCTGCGAGCAACTTGCGGAATCTGTGTCGAAATCGTGTCTTGGAGCCGTTCTTGATCATACAAATTTCCGTCGTCAACTCTCTGTCTGTTGCTGGCAGGTACATGTGAAGAAGATCATGTCTCATGTCCTTCGGCGTACACGGACGTAATTCAGCTTCGACTTGAGGAGAACAAGAGCTACAACAAAGAGTCCCTGGTGGTTGAGAGAATCTGCTAGCAAGGGATGAAAGGCCGTCCACTTTCTCGCAGCCATTGCGCTGCAGCACTTGTGCAAGTGATACATGTCGATGATGCCGCCAACAACAACCTCGAAGGATTCACGCAGGAAAGACGATGCAGTCAACGGGAACCGCTTCATGCGATATTGTGAACCTCCTTCAGTGGCTTCAAATTGGTAAACATTCCTATCTATCTGTGACCAGCCCTCTCCTGCCGCCTTCAGTCCCGGTTCTCGCTGATCGTCTCCACTCCGCAGATAACTGTCTCTTCTACACTTCTCTCTCTAACTGAGAGATCAAACGCTGCATCGGACAGATCCAGACACACATATGTGCATTGAGTACGTTCCTGACAATGGCCGGCCTTTAGCATCTCTGGTTTGCAGTTAGCTGTACGCAGTCTTTCAGGAGCAAGCTGGGGACCCTTCAGTAAAGCTGCAAGTGCAGTATTCTTATCCTCTTGAAAAATGCTACAATAGTACTAGCCAGTCTATAGATCTGCTTTCCGAGGGAAAACGTTTTACAGCCAGCTGCCACTAGTCTCTTCTTGTTTCCATATGTGGTGCTGTCTCTCGAGTTCTCTTCCAGTCAGCTTTCCTCAAACTGATTAATGTAACAAACCTGGAGCACAGATAGGTAGGATATCTCTCAGTCTGGGGTTTCTAGATTCTGTGCAGGAAAATTTTGCACTTGAGGAGAAGCATCACTTAACCTCAGCTGCATCTTGGATCTCCTTAGAACCATGTGGGAGCAGGAAACACAACAGCCTGAAATTCGGGCCTTTAAGAAGGTACCCAATGCAACTGTTATGGAGAAGCTGCAGGTGCAGAGGCAAAGCTCTGAAAGAAGGGTTCCTACTGATGATCAGAGACACAGACGAAGAGAATTGCCGGTTTTTGAAGACTCCTTCACCAAAAGGCTAGGGATCCAGGCTGATTTTGACCACATGAAACTAGAGTGGAGTTTTCCTCCATCAACCTCATCACAGTGGCTGAGAAAGAAAGAGGTTGAACGCATAGCAAAACAAGGAGGTAAGCTTGCTGCAGATCCCCTAATTTTACTGAGCACACTTCTAAGTTCTTGATGCACTATGTGGAGTTGTTTGTGCGTTCTATGATCCCCAGCTCAGATTGTGTGATGCTTGTCAAGCTGGAGAAATTATGCACAGGATTTTAGTAGGACCCAGGAACTGTCTTTCCATTGCCCAACTGGCAAAGAGCATTCCAGATGCAAAGCTTCCACTGCTTATGATATACTTATTGTCCTCATTTGTTGGTGCATAAATCATAATCACCTCAAGTTTCTCTAAGATTGTGAGGCCATTACACAATAGCTCGGCATATGCATGCTCTGAATATTGCACTCATGTCCTATATATCAAAACCTGTGTAAAAGTGCCCTGCATGAGATCTCATAAGAAAATGTGAAAGATGGTTTCACCTAATTTAATAGAGCTTTGAGAACTTAGTTCAATGCTGCCCTTGATCTAGGGTCTTTCAATAGGTCTTGCTAGAAGGCATGTGGGAACTGAGCACTCCTTAGTTTAGTTGCTGCATTAATTGGATGATGGAACAAATGGCAGTGTACATGCTGTGGTCACCTTGAGATTTTTGTACAATTTCTCTTGCAGATGCAATCTCAGGCAATTTGCTTCACTGTAAGTCCCTACTTCCTTGGACCATGGGTGACCATGATTACCTGTTACTGAAAGATCTATTCTCTTCATGCTTCATTCCATGTTGTAACACTAAAGTATGTGGTCCAACCATGATGTGGGGCAGGGAGGGATCTTGAGGTTGTCAAGGTTCCAAATTCAGGCTGCAAATGTAGGCCTGATAATGATGGTTCCTTGCCACTTGGTGTTGAAAATCAGAGACATTCTCATGCTTCAACCAAGCAGTCCTCTGCAGCTAGGGCTCTCAACGGAAAGCAGTTGAGAGGACTGGGAGCATTTACATGGAAACTCTTCAGGTATGTTTCATCAAACTTGCTGTTTGCATCAGATGAAGTACAGGTAAAACCACATGAAGTGAGATATTTGTAGGCAAAAGGTGTATCGGATGCTGAGCTGATTGAATAACAGGTTTGAAACATGATCTAGAGAGTGTTGCATTTGTATTAATGCTGAGACTGGTTTGGTTCCTCCAGGCAAAAAAGTACAACAGTCTTCAATCCAGCCTGGGAGGTTGAGTGGGCTAATTTCCGTGAGCAACATGAGCAAGAAATGAAAGAGATGAAGCAGATGTATGCTGGTCTGCAAGAGATGTGCCAGGAGATTAAAAGGTTGGGATTGCAGCAGGATGACATGTTAATGTCAAGCTCACGGTGTGCTTCTTCGTCCAAAAGCTGTGATAGTTATGGTCACAGGCTGGATGGAGCTCCTCTAATAGCACAGAATAAATGGCGGCCAGGACCTACTACTACCACCCATGCATCTGGTCTGCCTCATCAAACCAGGAGGACAAAATCTGTTCCAAAAACAAGAGTTAACTGGAACATAGGCCTCACAAAGGAGAATAGCATGCATGTGAAAGGGCCTTACAAGGCTGTTCAGTATTGTCCCACCACAGCTCTCTTTGAAGAAATTGTACAAGTGGAGAGAGTCTACTTACGGAACTTCTGTGGAAACCTCATGAAATTTGGTGAAAGTAGGATTGCAGCAGCAGATCTTGTGATGGATCATCAAAGGAGGGAAGCAATGAGTAGCCTTGTTGCCAGGCTTGTACCTCATGCCAGGTTTGTGAAACCTTGGCATTTCAAGTATGGCATGGAAGCCTGGTTGAACAAGGTGGTTTTCCAAGAATTTGGCAGGACAAGCTTAAGCCTACAAGATGATGCATCTGACAGGGTACAGGAGGCACAGGCACGACGAATATCATCATGGGAAGAATACCAGAAACTGTCCCTACTGAGTCCTATTGATGCAATTGACCCAGAAGGCAAGGTTTACTACCGCAACTTCCATGTCTTTTGTCACAGAAAATTTCAAGTCATTCATGATCAGTTGCAATGGTGGGATGAATGGCCAGACAACCTTGTGGAGGACTTCCTTGAAGCAATGAAGCATGTTTGGCGTGCCTACAAGCTAGCTCTCGTCTTTGACCCACCGGCATCTATATTCAGTGCCAAACCATCAACAGTTTTTGATGGAAAATTCATGGAGCATTTGGAAGTTTTGACAGCCTTGCCAAATGATGAATTGGTTGCTTCTTCCAATCAAGCAGGCTTTTCAGTAACACCAGGATTTGTTGTGCAGAAACGCATCATTAAAAGTCAAGTCTACTTGATTGCAAAATCTGGCCCAAGTAAATCCCAGATGTGAGCCACACTACTGGCTCATGTATTCAGTACTCTAGATGTCTGGTGGTGGCCCAGCTATTTCCAATCTTTGGCACGGAAACAGCGCAGATCACAGATCATTGTGAAGTTGTCCTTGCAATGGCCTTAAAAATTTATGCCGTTTCAGTTGTAACAGAATTTATGCTACAAAGGTGGAAGCCCTTTGCCCACTGATCCAGACATGTTCTGGATGCACTGGCATGAACTTCTGTTGATTTGCAAACCAATAGTTTCTTCCTTCCTCAACAGCCCAACAGCATCAAAGACTTGACAATCCTCTAACTAAGAGGATTAATTAAGAGGGAAATTAGAAAGTTGCAATGACCAAGGGTGGTGGTCTGCACAAAGCAAACAGCTTGCAATAGCCAGCTAGTAAGATTTCAGTAAGTTGCAAATCAGGCTGTGGTAAAGACCGACCATTAAGGACTAACTTTCAAGTCTATGGGGCTGGTTTGAGTTCACCATTCGGTCTCTTACTACTATCATACACATCATACTCTAAGAGGTTGCAAGGGTTGGTTGGTAGCCACAATTGTTCTATTGCAAAATGCTAGAAACTCTAAGCACCTGACAAGCTGACAGGTGCTGCACATTCCCTTGATGGGGCCATCCCACTCCTTGGCATCTGCAACCTTCTGTAATAGAACAATTGTGGCTACCAACCAGAATAGCATGACAAAAGAACTCTACACATATATTTGCTTACAGAATAGCATGACAAAAAACTTCCATGATCTAATCCATAGAAGATTACATACAGAATAGCATGACAAAAAAACGTTCCACACATTTTACATACAAAAATAGCATGACAAAAAACTTCCATAATCTAATCCATAGAAGCAGAATAGCCTGAGAAATAGAACACGATATATTTTACATAAAAAAAAATAGGATGACAAAAAATTTCCACAATTGAGCCATAGAAAAATAGCATGATTGAAAAAAATGATGTTAGGGGGTTTCTATTTCATGAAACACACCATAATATACACGCCTGGTAGCATGAGGGAAAACATGTTACACAAGAGCTCTCTCTCTCTCTATTCATGATTGCTAATCTGCCCACAATACTACATGCTCTCTGCTTCTAACTGGCCTAGAAAAGCCACTGAATGAATTTCTCTACACTCTAAAAGCCTCTCCATTGCTAATATCCTAGGAATTTGTGGCACCCCGAGATGATTGTTGTTGTTGGCTGCTGCTACTTATCTTAGCCACTTGAGGATCACTCTTATTCAATTGAGCATTAGCCTTAATCACATCTTTACAAGCTTGCTCAAGCATGGTGAGAAATTCACGGACAACTACAAATACCTTAAGGGGTTGAGAATCGTCTTTTGCTGCAAGTTCACCATAGAAGTAGATGCTTACTTTCTTCACCAATCCTAAAACTTCATCCAAATCAGATTGTGCCAATCCAACGTTGGTCTCTGCCTCGTTAACAAACTCCTGCATTGCTGCCTGGAAATTATCTTCGCTTAAGTCAATTGTTGTTTTCTTGGCCACCATTCCATCAGTATTTGTGTACCGACCTTCTTGAACTTGCACCCTAATTCCACGTAACCCATTAACTAGTTTCATCACTGCCATCTTCAATGAACTAATGTCTAAGCCACCTGCCCTTCTTGCATTTGCTAACTCACTGGGTAATGCCATGACAACATCCATGCCCATCTTTTTTGTATCTTCAACATTTGGTCTGTCCACCGTTCCCTTGGCCATCTCTGCTTCAAGATTTGCAGCAAACTGTGGCAAATTTGGTGACTGAGGAGTATAAGGAGATGACGGAACACTGTTCAAATTATCACTTGCCATCCGAGCAACTCGGATTGCTTCAGACTTGATAATCTCTTGGATCACAAAATGCAGAAGTGTTGTTTTTCCATCAGTTCCCTTCACATCAGCTAGTTTTAGTAAGTTATCCAACTTGAAGGCTCTTGCATCACCCCGAAATGTCCCCATGTTAAGACGATTTCCTGTCTTTAATACTGCCTCCAAAAGCTTTCGGAATGTCCGGCTACCCTTCAGCTCCTTGCATGCCATCTACAACACACAAAATACATCAATAAACCTTGCTAATACCTCACTGGTAGGAGACACATAGCTTAAGGCAGATTAAGGAAAGCATGAACCTTTAATTACTGTTACAGGAGAGAGTTTGTCTCTAAATTCAGGTTCTAGAGCTGCCCAACAGGGAAGGGCAAAAACACAACTACAAAACCACATCAGGACTTGAACTTAGACAGCATCTTCAACTCTCAATATTATCAACTGTTCAAATGGGATGCACAACTGAGTACAGGTCCCTCAATGTCAAAGGCCTGTGGGTTGCAGCTGGCCATAAAGTACAGTACATCAGGACACATCAGGAGATCAAAAAAATTATCCTATGCATGAATACCTGGAAAGGTCCCACAGACTAACCTCTAATATTGCAATGGCATCTTGAATTTCGTGAAGCTCATCTTGGTATTGTGCCCGATATAGCATGGCATTTAAGCGTGAAAAAGCATTTGGGACCTCCAATACACCCTGAAGGAAACGGTCTGCTGGACCAAGATCTAACCCATTGCCTGAATAGTTCCAGAACTTCTTTTTCTCTTCATCTGAGGGGGCCACCTTGACTAATGTCTCCAGCACTTCAACACTTAACCCATCACCTGAAAATTACAAATCAAATGTAAGATAAAGCCAAATTATGTATCACAAGCAAACTCAGGCTGTGAGTAAATGCCATGTGACTTTGCATAAAAACACCATGTGTAAGCTTCAACAATCATCACATGCCAAACAATTGCTCAGTGGAAAACCATGTTCCTCAAGCATGAATCAGATCTTGAGGTCAAAATGTAAGAACAGAGTCATTCGAACTTGATGGTCACACATTTCCAGATGTCACCAGAGTGCGCATTCATGTGCACAGAACAATGCAGCAGTGGCTTCACCTAAATCAGTCAGCAAGATGCTATATGGCCAACTAATTGCTTACAGCAATGTAAAGAGATGTGGGGCATACAGTAACAGATACCATGCCCTACTAGACAACAGATCACAAATCCTTGATTGTCTTCATCCCATGTGAATTTTGAGAGAAACAATGAAAAATATCTTAACAGGTATTTATCTGAACACAAATACCTGCTAAGATACTCAAAGTGTGCAGCATCAACTGTATTCAAGTTTCCACTGCACCATGACAACTAATTGACTTTGTTACAAAGAATTAGATGCAGTGCTATACTGACAAGCTTAGCACCACTAAAGAACATCAAGGATGTACCTTCCATCAATGCTTCACAGACTTCACGCCTGGTCAATCCAAGAGCACGAAGTTGAATTGAAAAATTATGAGCCTTCCTTGAATCCAAGATGGCATACTGCCCTGCCATTGCAGATGATGCAACAGGCTTTTTGGTTTGTTCTTTTTTTGGAGCTGCTGGTTGAATCCCAAATAAAGCCTCAAGTACAGCAGGATCAAGCCTGCACACACCTCAATCAGCAAACTTTTACACAATGCAATATAAGACGACACATCTCTAGGAAGCCACTTACCACATGATCACTGATGGTTGCATAATAGCAAAGCATCTGCCTACATGATAGCCAATTAGGGAGAATAATCTGGATTGTGCTATGCCTGGTACATGGCATTGGTCAGTGTTAAGTGGCTAGCCTTGGCAAGTGTTGCATCACAGAAGAAACAGAAGCAGAACAGTTTGATTGAGAGGTGACTTACTCAAATGATTTGCTCAAGTTGTCCCAAACCATTGACTGATCTGGGGCTGCCTTCACTTTATCCCAATGTAGGGGCTTCAGCTTGGACAGAGGTTTTGGAGGAGAGCTTGGTGCTTCAGTAGGTTGCCCTACTTTTTGAGAATTTTCACTGCTTATAGATGTCCGTGAGCCTATAACCAATGGTCGTAACCCTGGCATTGGCGGTGGAGGTTTACCACCCTTTGGAGGAGGTGGTGGAGGTGGAGCTGATCCTGCACGTGAGGGAGGAGGTGGAGGAGGTGGTGGAGCACCTCCAGGAGGGGGCGGAGGAGGAGGTGGTGGATGACCTGATGGTGGAGGTGGAGGTGGGGGAGGACCTCCACGAGGAGGCGGAGGTGGAGGTGGGGGAGGACCTCCCCGAGGAGGCGGAGGTGGAGGCGGGGGAGGACCTGCACGAGGAGGCAAAGGTGGAGGTGGGGGAGGACCTCCCTGAGAAGGCGGAGGTGGAGGTGGGGGTGGAGGAGGACCTCCACGAGGAGGCAGAGGTGGAGGTGGAGGAGGACCTCCACGAGGAGGTAGAGGTGGAGGTGGTGGAGGTGGAGGAGGAGGTGGGGGTGGAGCAGGTGGAGCAGATGGAAGCTGGGGTGTTGCACCTCCAGGAGTTGGTGGTGGTGGTGGTGGTGGAGGTGGCTGTCCATGAAGAGGTGCAGGGGGAGTTGTAAGATGGCTATTCCCTTGTGGAGGAGGTAGAGGAGGGGAAGGTGATGGATGGCCATATCCTTGAGCAAAAGATTGTGGTGGGGGAGGTTGAGGGCTTCTCTGAACTAAAGGAGAAGCTGGAGGCAGAGGAGGAGGAGCAATTTCTTCTGTGGGGTGAGATGTTGAGGAAGGTGAGGAGAAAGATCTTTGGAAAGCAGGAGGTGGAGGGGAAGGAGAAAACACTTTTGCAGATGGGGGGTGCAAGTTGGATTCCAGAGAAGGACTGGAGGCAGGAAGAGGGGACCCAAGGGAAGGACTAGTAGAAGGAAAAGAACTTTCAAAGGGCAAAGGAACAGTGAGAGGGCGCTCTGCCTGAATTGTGAACCCTTCAGGCCCCTGGGTAAAAGAACTTGGGGGCGTAAGGTCAAGAATGCCATGAAAGGGCTCTGAACCAGCACCTTGCCTGTGCCCTGAAATAACCTCATTTGCCAATGCAGATGAAACTGGAATATCTGTTGGGGCTTGAGAGCCTGGAAGATTGGATTCAAGGTCTTGAATGTCAGTGAAGCGATTCCTCCGAACACTCTTCCAAGGAATCTCTCCAGTAACAGCATTTGAATGCAGTGGCTTAGGTGGGGGGTTTTCGAACTGACGTCGGGATTCAGGAGATGAAGGTGATTTCTCAGGCGATGACCAACCTCCACTAGAACTTGAGTCTTTGTCAAATACAGGCTCTGAAAACTGTTGCATATAGTCCCAGAGATTTGGTAAAACCACTTCTGGTGGTTCAGCAGGCAGAGGGGTCACCTTTGGAGCAACTGGAAGAGGTGGTGGAGCAGGTGAAGGAGCAATAACAAAGCTTGACTTGACTGGAACTTCAGGTTTTTTTGGTTGAGAACTTCGCTGCCAGTGATAGCCAACCGGATAAGGGTCAACATGATCTTCAAACTTTTTATACCGATTGTTGTGAAGAGCTGGTCTAGATGATGGGACTACTCCAGCTAGCATATATGAATCAGGTTCTTCTGGGACAACTGAACCCTTAAGTGGTGAATGAGATGGCACAGACGGAGAAGGGGTCATCAAAAAATTACTCTTCTGTTGAGTTGCATTGTGCTGATCCATCCCGTTCTCTGGTATAGCAGTTTCTTTCCTTGAATTTGATACCCTAGGTGGCTCCTCTTCAGATGAGGAAGGAGCAGAGATGAAGCTGTCACTTCCCAAGTCAGCATCTGAGAAGGGTCCTGATGACAGGTTGCCTGCATCTGATCCTTTCCGGCTATATGCTGGTATACTAGAATTCCTGAAAAGGCTTCCACTTGCACTACCACCAGAGTCAACTCTTTCCATAGGATGCGAATGGTCACAGTTTCCCAGTAAACTTATGCCATCATCCCTAATCTTTTTCTTCAGCCCCCGTCCCCCCTCAGCTTTATCTGGTTCTGCATTGCTTGAGGAGTCTTTATGTTGCACCCGCACTAATTCTGGGCTCAAATCATCACCATAACGTGACACCTTGGTGCCATGTCTCCTGCCCATTTGCAAGCCTTCTTCAGGGACCTTTGTCATCTTCATAGGAATGTTGACATCCAAAACAACTCTTGTCCCAACTTGTGAAGAATCCCTCGTGCCTTGTCCAACACTGCCAGTATTATTACTTGCAGGCTTCCCTGACACTTTTGGAGTCAACTGCTGCTCAGGATATTCTGGAGGCCTGGTAGAGGGTCTAAAGGGGACTGAGGGAGGCTTGAACTGACCATATCCCCAACTGTATTGCTCCAATCCTGAGGCTGTAGGACTCGGATATAGAAGGGGTTTCTGACTTCCTGGACCTTTTCTGATCTTCCATCTGCGATAAATGCAAAAGAGGGCAACAGCAACTCCCAGTGTAATGCAGGTCGCCACAACAACGCCAATTACAACTGCTGAATGATTAGTGCCTGATGTCGGGCCCCCAACTGGAGATGAGACTGGAGCTGAAATCAGAGATCGCCTGAGGGAAGCAAGGGCTGATATTGAGGAGCTTTCTCCCGCAGCCTGTGGTAGTTGACCTGTCTGCAAGTAAGAGACAATCATGGTCTTACTTCCAAAGTTCAATCCATGGAATTCAGTATCATAGACACAAGCATGAGAAATAAGCATGGAATCGAACATAAGCCACCAATGGAGGAACTCTTAGATAAGTTCAGGGACTGGATTACTGAGAGAAGAACTAACTCTTCTCAATAAGGATACTAGCTGATCATTTAGGTACAGCTACCAGCAGCTACCTGAAGAAAAACCAGTCAATCCACAAAACATTTGTAAGTTGTGGAAAATGACATGATCCTGCAAAGTTATAGGGTTTATTGAGCTCATTTTGGTTGTCTCAAAATTGTGAACATGGGGAAAACCCCCTCCCTCTTCAAGCAACTATACATCTGCATAGAGAGAAGGAAATGGGAGATTTTTAAGGAGGAAACTGCTCTATAATTCCAATCTTTGTCCTAATGCAATCACAAATCCAAAATTCAGTCAAGTCAATGAATGAGCAGAAGTGTTTTTTCTAACCTAATCTCGTTAAAAAAGATTGGAAATGTTCATAAAGCTTCTCTTGGAACTCACAAGGACAAGATAAAACACTTGAGAAAAACCCATATTTCTGGCATTTGGGGACACTAATGAATGATCTGCGACTTTAGCCAATAATTAAGTTCAAGCTTCAGCACACATAAAGAACTGGTGAATTTTTTTTTAGTGTATGTGAAGGGCATCCTAAATTGCAGAATTGGGACCTTACAGGAATTTCCCAGTAAGATGCCAGTTCTTTATGCAGGGGAAGTTCCCTTACCTCGGGACTGCCTCAGGTTGAGGTGACAGACCTGAGGGCGCCGTCACCTCAACCCACGGAAGTCCTGCGGTAGTGGGACGTCCCCTATACATAATTTGCTTCAAGAAGGGCAAAAAAAAGAGGATGCTAATCAGCCAAGACCCCGAGCAGTTAAAGAGTGACCTAATGACCAAAACTGTAGTCTGTAAGCAACGAGGAACTCCCAAGGCTGATAAAAAGCCATCCCTCTCCTTCCGGTCCAAAACCCTAACTATGGATGACTTTGACAATGATAGACCTCAAGCTCATTAACGTATTCTGATTTGATGTTTCAAGAAGAAAAACCATGTCACGAAGATTGCAGCCACAGAAAGAGACCTTCAGCAGGTTTGGTAAGCATTCCAAACAAAGGCTTCCTTGGACAATTTGGTAAGCATTCCAAACAATGGCTTCCTAGGACATCAAAAGCTCAAAGAAACGTTTACCACAACATCATTAGCAGCTGCTGCTTCTTCTGCTTCTTCTGCTTCTCCCGAACTTTGGTGCCTGGAGCTCCAAAGATAGCCTCTGAGGAGCAGTAAATTAGAATCTCCCGTTTTGTCAACGCCTACTTGCAACGGCAGCCCCCCGGAAGTTTGGCTGCTTTCAGATTCTCGCAAGCCGTTGTTGTCGATGGCTCCAAACCACTCCTCCTGCTGCTGCTCCTCGGCTTCCTTGAACAAGGCGGCATCAGGTGCACAGTGGAAGCCACGAACGAAGCTCAAGTAGTACAAGTAGATGAGCAGGAACAGAAACCCTCGCGCTCTGCTCACTGTCACCATTCCGGCACATGGAAAATTTAGAAACTTAGACCGACAAAACAACGATACAGATGCAAAATGTTGCAGTACTAACATGTGTGATCACTTGGGAATGGAACCTTTCTCTCTCTCCTCGCTAGAACGCAAAATTGCAGATGCGAGAGAGAGAGAGAGAGAGAGAGAGAGAGAACTCAAAGAGAGCGAAACGTAGAATTGCCGTGAAGCAAGCGAGACGCGCAACGAACGCGCAACGAAGAAAAACGGACACTAACGACAACGAGAGCTAGGAATACTGGATGCGACTGGAAAGATCATCCATGAGGAAGAAATTCAGTCATCCAAGACTTTTTAACTCTCTTTGTAACCAATGCAGGTTACCTAGTCCAATGAGGTTCACAACCTTGTCCCCGTCCATGAGCATCACGAGGGATAGGATAATTGTGCACAGGGGAAGGGGGGGGTTTTTTTTTTTTTTTTTTGGTGGGTTGAATTTTTTTGTTATTAAAAATTTGGTGAATTTGCCCCCCCAAAAAATTAGCAAAATTAGTTGAATTTTCACTCCTAAAACAAAAATTTCTGAAGAATTTTCTCTTTTGCTTCATCAACAACCCTCATGGACCAATTAGGAATTGTACCAAATTAGTTGATGTGGTACCACATCGATGCCAACCGACATTGAAGTTCAAAATTGGTGTTCTTGACAAGTTCCTAGAGTGGAGTGTTAAAGCCGGTGGTTGAGGTTCAGAGTCAAGGGGTGTTCCTTCAATTAGGGGGGCCTACACAAGGCGGTAGCCAATTGCTCTGGTCTGGCCCCAAATTTGGGGAACCCTTATGTTTGAGAGTGCTCTGAGAGGGGCCCTTATCCAGGGCATAAAGACCCAACAATTTTTTTTCTTTTTAACATGAAAGAGTTGGGAAAAAGAAAAGGAGTAACCATTTAGTCTTTAAAGATTACAAAGGAAGGATTAGTAATCATCCACCATCCAATCATGGCACATTACATTGCGGACGAGGATGAAGATGGCACGACAATGTGAATGAAAAAAGTGGCCATATCATTCACCAGAGTTTTTAACATCATACAAGAATTTTAATTTGTATGCCAAAAAATGAGGGCACATCTGGATGAGTTCTGTGAGTAAATGGAAGGCATCCTATAGCTGGTACAAACTGGCCTACTGAGTGACTGACTAGCCAGCCATTGACGAGGTTGAGGTTAGACCGTGGTGACATACAGTCTGATTTTTGAAACGGCACTGTTCGGCATAACGGTACTGTTCGTTATGGCAAGTTCAGAGTTCAAACCAGTCAGCCGCTCCACCAGTCAGCCGCCCAGCCGTCACAAACTTTTCAAATCTTTCCTTTCTAATTTCAGTCACCCCTCCTCTGACAGAATTTCCCTCTAGAAGGACCCCCTTCCTTCCACTCACGGAAAGATCCATCCCCAATTATGGGAAAGGTAAGTTTCGTCCATCATATTTCATTCATTAACCGCAACTTCATCCTTTCCTCCAATGAAAATTCATGAACAAAACATCTTATGAATGCTCATCATCCATGGAATTTGGATGACTGATTCTTTTGGGCAGAAGTTTCATCAGACTGGGCCCCAAAAACCAAAAAATTCAGCCTGGGACAAGCCCAGAAAATTATTTTTAAAAGTTTGTGGGCAGCTTGAAGCTCATCTGGGCAGTCATAATATTTCAGTCTCATCTTGTGCTTGTAATTCCATTTCAAGTAGTACTAGGCCATGTGGTGTGTTGGCCCTAAGTGTATTAAACATCTCATAAGGTCACCCATGTCAATACTATTCCAATCCAAGTAGACTTAAAGCTATAACTTTAGAGTTACCTATTATCAAAAAACCACTCACTTTTCAATAACTTTTGCACCATTGGACCAAAAATTGCAAAACAAAAGATGGGCACATCATCTCATTAAGGGCTTTCTAGTGGTCCCAAATCAAAGGTTTCCCATATTTAACACAAACTACAATTTTTTTTGGGTTGATTTTGCATAGATTTGATCATAAAATTTCAATAAAAAACTGAAGCTAACAAAGATTAGAAATTGTTCATTAATATTTATAATTTGAGTTTTACAAAATTTTGAAATGCACAAAAGGTTCGCAAAGAGAGAAGGTTTTGAATTGGTGCACACAATTGTTACTTGTACCTTCAACATATCATTCTAGTATGGTATTATTGTTGTTGCCTTTTAAGTTGCAAAAGAACAATTTGTTAAGCTCTTCATTATTCCTCATGATCACCCAATGACTTGGCACTTATGTGCAAAGTCAAGATTGCCATAAAAGACACATTGTTAGAAAATAGCAAGACTAATGATTTAGGGGAAAAGTATGTCTGAAATTATCATCTCACAAAATAGTTTTTTTTGCAAACACTCTGGGAATTTTGTGATATTCATGTAAATGAGTAGTAGAGATATTGCACAAAGCTTTAGACTAGACCTAAGGGTTTAGGGTTAGGGTTTGGCAGGGTTATCATCATTTGGGGTCATATGTCCAACAGATCTTCTTATCTTATACCAGGTGACTTGACTTGATTGCTCTCTTATTTCAATGATTTAGGATAGTATAATTTTGGTCAAGTGCTAATTTAATGGGCTAAAACTTTTTATTTGTTGTTGATTGATCCCAAGATTGATTGAGTTATGACTCCTGAGACAACAAAACGAGTAATTAATCAATCTTTCCCATCTTCAGACTTCTAGTGGGCAATCAATCATGAGTCCTTCATTATGTTGCCCAACATTTGAATCTTGTCATTAGGTCATGACTCATGAATACAACCAACTTAATGTTGTTGTTCAATTTGATCCATAATGCCCAATACCAAACTCCAAGTTTCACATTTGGTTAAGTTTTGTTTTGTGGGTTGTTAACCTTCAATTGAAACATGAGAATGCCTGATTAGGAGTCTCTGTTTACTTTAATTTAATGGCTGTTTAGTGTTAATGAACATCAAGTAACCCCCCCCACCCCCTTCCATCACAACATCCCCCTAACATCTTCTGCTTAGAAGAGAAAGGAAATAACTAAAGTTGATCCATCAAGCCCCAACAAAATGAACTACTTTCATTTCTGAGTATTCTAAGTATGGGGGAACCTTACAACTTTCAACCATGGTGCTTGAAATTTGGACGCTGCTCCTCTCTAAAAACCTGTTAAAACAAGTGTTGGGCAGTTCTGATTTTTTTTTAAGACCTCTTGGGCCCAGTAGATATTGTTTATCATATTCCTCAACAATACTCACACCTTGCCCACATTCAATAATACAAGTTTTTAAATCTAGGATGTAATATTAAAAATAATGTGTTAGGCTTTTTTTTTCTTTTTTTTTAAAAAATATTTCAAAACACCACAAATTTCCATTTTGATGTTAGAAGCAAATGAAAACAACTCAAGAATAATTCCAAAATCATCATCAATCAAATTGACTTGGGTTGGTAGATTTTTAATTTTTTTCCTGAAGCTTAAACACAATATAATAATGGCACACTACAATGCATCAGAAAAAAACCAATGGCTATTAGATTAGTTCAAAACATAAGCACTCACAATGACAAAAAAAAATCCACAATTTTCTTTTAAATGTGCCATGTAAAAAGAGGTGGCACTTTGCCAATACTTCTAATAGTATTTTGTCTATTGTAACAAATGATAATAACATCCTTAAATTGCAAAGCCTTTTGGAACATAATGATTTTGCTTATAAACCTAAAAAAAACATTTAATAATGTTATGTTAGTATATGCATTCAACAAGATTTAATAAAACAAAGGAAAAAAATAAGGTTGTAAAAAATAATTGAAAGTTCACCTTGTCTTTAGTAGAGTATTCAATTTTCTTGGGAAAACTTTAGAATTTGAACAAACCTTGTTCCATTCATGTCTACCATTCCGAAATTTATACATTTCTATAAACCTTATTGGGTTGACTTGAAGGAAACAAATCTAAAATTTTTACAATTTTTTTTTTATTGTCAATAACATATTGACATGCCTTAAAAACAAATATGGTCAAAACAAGTACTTTGAAATTTTTCATCTAAACCCAAGACTTCACATTAATATATGTCAAGGTAGTTATCATAGCATTCAAATTTGTCCCTTCATCTTTGACATAAGCAATGATTTTTCTTTTCAACCCATATTGATCACACAATTATGTCAAATTGATAACCAAGGTTTGATTAGTTGTCTTTGTTGCCTCAAACAAATTGATAATCATTTGTTTAGGTTGCCAATCAAATCCCACAAAATTAAATAACAAAAGTAAATATATCACGTGCCCCATAGACATCCATAAATCAAAGCTTGTTGTTGCAGAAATGAAATTTGTCAATTTTGGCAAAACATAATCTTGTTTCATTTGTTCCACCAAGTAAAGCAATGTTTTGTGAAAAAAATATTTTTTAAAAAGGAAAAAAATTCCAAAACACAAGTGTAAAACCAAACATTTTAACCAAAAAAATTTAACAACTAGTAAGGGGAAATGATTTTTCATAATCAAAAGACTAAGATCTTGTAAACAGTTTTTCTACTACACATCATCATTTTTGAAAAAATCTTTTAACAACTTAAAAAATTAAAATAATGCATGACACATTAAACCTTTTTTTTGTTGTTTTTTTTAAACATAACTTATTATTAGACTATTGACCTCATCTTCAATGTTTTTCGACAATTATGGCGTGATCTACATCCACATGTTTTCTCAAACCGATTATTCCATAGATTTTATAATATGTTATTAAACATTTTTGTCTTTAGTGCTTGGATTAAGGTTATTCATATGACAATGATGACAAATAATGCATTTCATGATTTGAAGACTTCCCCCTTCAACATCTTTCACATCATTAACACAATAGAAAGCCCAACAGAATGCATTTTTATTATATCCCATCCATACTTTTCTTTGAGGTTGTAGTTTTTGAAATTTCATTTGCATTTTTTCTTCATTATCTTTTGTTCTATTTTTTTAATTTAGATATTTCATTTTTTAATATTCCCACAATTTTATTTCTAATATTCATTTCATTTCCATTTAATTCCATTTCATTTTCAATGGACATTATTTTCATTTTGACTAGACTTTATTTGCCACCAAAAATTTATTAAAAAATTACTTAAAATGGAAGAGAAAAACATTTTAATTACATTTTTAGTTAAAATAATGGGTTCATTTTTTAAATATTTCAACTATGTTATGAAAATAAAATCAAAGCATTTAAGGTGAAAGCACACTAAAATGTAATAATTTTAAACACATATGGAAATCCATGATGGTCTAAATTAACACTACAAAAGCAGTGTGAAGGCAAGATACTTGAATCACACAAATCATTTTGCAAGTTATCAAAAGAAATTCATTATAAAAAAATTACAACCCTAGTTTACCTTATGGAGAACTTAAATTTGAAATATGAGCTTCTAAATTATTACTTCCATTAAAGAAAGGACTCTTAATGGGCAAAAACCATAATTCAAAGTACATAGAAAAATTTGGTCTTCAAAATCCTTTCAAATTTTTTTTTCTAGTATCAATGTTATCACATGATATTATCATTGAGTCCTTTATTCAATAAAAAAAATTTATATGAAGGTGCATGAAGTCCATATTTGTTGAATATGGATTGTTACAAGTTTTTTGGTACTTTTTAAAAAGTCCATTCTATTATGAAATTCAAAAAATATTCAAAAATTTCATACAATGTGATTATAATATATATGTCATTATAATGTTGAGTCCTTTATTAACTTGATCATTTATATTTATTCACATGGCTAATTATAATTCTCAAAATCTTGTAAAAACTGCCTTGTGACAACATGTTATGGACAAGGTAGTGTGCGTGACCCTTACAAAAAATTACAATTATGAAAAAGTTATTCAATTTTCTCCCATCTTTTCATCATCCAACAAAATGTAAATTGCAAAAGGATATGAACCTTTTTTATTTTTGAATATATGTATGTTTGAATAGGTGTGTTTGTTGACCCTACGCATAGCAAACCCAAAAAGCAACTCAAAACAAAATTTTACAAACAAACACTTTGAAAGTTGAAATTAATGAAATTTGAAAAGAAAGAAAGAAAGAAAGAAATTACCTACAAAATGGAATTGAAACTTGAAAAAACCTCTAGTTCTCCAACACTTACAGAAAAGTAAAAAAAAGGCAATACCAATTTGAAAAGCAAGATAAAATAAGGAAAGATATCGAGGAGCAAAAAAACAAGAGCAATAGAACTAGGAAAGGGCTAAGGAACAACAAAGAAGTACCTTAAGGTGCCCAAAACCAAGAACAAAAGAACAAAAGTACCAAAATTATAAAAGGCGCTAATGAGTACACGAACAAAAATAATAGATTCAACAGAGGTATCACGATGAGTAAAGGAGCAAGATTAAAGGAACAATAGCAAAATCCAAAGTTGTAAAAATATATATATGCCTAAAGGAGGGAAAGTTTTATTTATAACCTAAAATGTAACCACTATCCAATGGTGCATCCTAAACTTTAAACATAACTTTAAATCTTACATGCCAGTTAATGATTGTTGAATGTAGTATTCTAATTACTAAAAAGAAATTAAAACCCTAACCTTGGTATTTTTTTATACCCTAATAATGTATCTTTTTTGGTAAAAAAATTGGGTTTCAAATGGTTAATTTTTAGCCTAATGGGAACTAGTGAATGGATTTCAAATAGCGCATGACCCTGGGTAATACCCAAAGGTATTCAATTCAAAATCCAACATGAAACCCTTTTTGATTATTAACCATTTTTTAATACCCATCCAACACTGGTTAAATCCAATGTTGTAGCTTCCATGTTCCCCAATTTGCAATGCAAGGGGTTAACATTAACCCAAACCTAAATGAACATTTGTTTGCTGAAATCAATACAAGACTTGAAACTATTCTTTTCCTTAAATTTATATTGAATTTGGAATCATGAAAATTATTTTTTGCACGCAAGTTTAAATTATTTAAAACAATTCCACCCATATCCTTGTTTGGGCCTTAGTAATGTTTATCAAATCTAAATAGTGTATTACTTATTTCCAAATCCCTACCCATAAACATGAAAAATGGGACAACACAAAGTGAAAAACACATTATTGCAACTACATGAACCAATCATTATAACTAATTAATCAAAAGTAGTTATTTTTCCAATTTTAGATAAATGTGTAGTGTGCATGGACTAAAATTCATTTCGAGCCAAGCCCAAAGGTTTTTTAATTTGAAAAAAATGTGCCAAAATTAGAAACATATGATTTAGAAATTTGAAAAACCAAGCTACAACTTGGGCTAATTGTTAAAATTAATCAATAAAAAAATCATTTATTTCTACTAGCATTCTTTGACACACCCCTAAGCTCCTAATGGACTTAACTACAAATCCAAAGGTGAAAACAGCGAAAGGAGAAAGAGTTAGGGTGTGTTCCCTAACTCGTAGCACTTCAAGGGTAGAGGAGTGTGCTGGAACTCCAGGATGGGGACTAGAAAGATTGACAAGCAATTCAATTTCTCACACGGACCTACACAAACCAAACAATAAGTTGGTTAGTGCATAGCTAAAACACTTTTAATGCACAGACAAACGACAGACAAACATGGATTCACAAGACTCACCACAACCCGTACTTAAGGGAATCCACCACCTTCCCCCTTATAATATTTTCTATGTCTGGCCATAGGGCCAGCACGCAAATGTCATTTTTTCCTGGGATTCCCAAGTGTGAGTCTCGAAATTCCCAAAATTAGGATTCCCGCGACTTTGAAATCCCATAACTTTGTGTGCAAATCTCCAATTGAGGTGAGGTTTAAAGCAAAGTTATAACCCTTGTCGAGAGCTTTCCAATAATATGTGGCACGTCACTTGCAACTAGATTTAAAAATATTTGCAACTACAAGACTAACTTTCAACTATTTTGGTCATTTTCACAACTATGATGCAACTATTAGAAAATTTCATCCTATTGCTTACATCAATTTTACATTTATTTTCATCCATTAATAGGTTGATATGTCCCATTAGTCGCAATAATCACCGAATTAATTGCATCCTAAAGGTATTTTACAATGACATAAGGGTATATTTTAATGTATGTACTAAAATTATATATATATATATATATATTATGCATACATATGTATATTGTTCATATAATGAATCACAAAATTAATATTTGAATTTTGAATTTTTTATTCAAATCCGAAATTTGATATTTTAATTTGAAATTTCTTATTTGAATATGATATTTTCAATTCAAAAAGACTGATTTGATCTAAAAATTGATTTTAAATTCAAAATTAATATTTTTGAATCCAGAAATTAGTATTTCAATTCAGAAAATTATAACTAATCTTTAAAATGGAATATTTTGAATATTCCATTTAATTTTGAATATTTCTATGTGAATATGAAAATTTATATTTCAGTTATGAAGTTTTTTCATTTATATTTTAAATAATCATCTAATTCGAACCTGAAATTTAGATTCCAAATTATTATTTTAGATTTTCAAAATTAATACTTCAAGTCTGAAAATTAGTAAATGAGTCTAAAAATGGACATTTCAATTTTGAATATTGTTATTTGAATATGAAAATTAACATTTCAATTCTGAAAATTGTTATTTAAATTCAAAAAACTTATTTGATCTAAAAACTGATATTTGAATTCTAAATTATTATTTTTGAATCTAAAAGTTATTATTTCAATTTTAAGAACTTTATTGACTCTAAAAATTGGCAACTTGAAATTTGATATTTGAATTTTGAAGTTTAAAATTTAAATTTTAAGAAATTATTTGACTTGAAAGTTGAAATGAGAATTCCAAATTATTGTTTTGGATTCTCAAAATTAATATTTTAATTCAGAAAATTATTAATTGAGCCTTCAAATTTTAAAATTTAAATTGGAATATTATTATTTGAATATGAAAGTTAACATTTCAATTCTGAAATTTTTTATTTAACTTCAAAAAACTGATATTTGAATTCTGAATTACTATTTTGGAATCTTAAATTTATATTTTAATTCAAAAAATTATTGATTGAATTTCAAGGGTGTTTTCTACTAGTGCTATCCATAATAAATCACTTTTATAAATAATTATAAATGATTATGTTTATTAAATCTAAGTGATACTAAATAATTATTGTTATGACACATATTTGTATATTATATAATTTATATTCTTATATTAGAAGAAATTAATTAATTAATTAAATTAATGTGACATTACTTTAAATCATTGTAATTACTTCACATAAGAATTAATTAGTATGTGGATAATTATTTTCTAATTGAACATAATTATTCACATTCTTTAATTTATAACTTCAAACCTGAATTAAAAATTTGGAAAAATTCTAGTGTAGTTAGAATAATTATTTTACTGATTTTAATTTCACGAATTATTATACAATAATATTATCTTAAAAAATTTTGTGATTAATCATCTATGATAAATATTTTATAGGAATTTTATAATAATTATGAAAATTAATGTTATGTTTAACAAATTATTGTATTTATAGCTAACAATTACCAAGAGAAAAAAATTATTTGATTTATAATAATTTTTACAACAATAAATTTTATTATACAATAAATAATGTAATTAGTTGAATAATAATTCTTCAAAAAAATTTGTAAGAATTTACTTTCCAATAACAATTGTTAATTCATGATATATAATTTTAAAATTAGTATTTAAAATATTCAATTTTAAATTATAGTCATTAAATTAATTTCATATTAATTATATTATATATTGCTCGATCATATTCTGAAAAGTAATTAAATATTTTTAAATATTTTATTATTTATGAGTTATGTATTAATAACTTGTGAGTAACTAGATAGTTAGTTTGTCAAATATGAATAAGGTATTACTTATTTAAGTAATTGATAATGAATAATACTAAATATTTGTAGTGTGTAGTTTATAATTTAAATATATTTAAATTTCATCATTATGAATTAAATGATTATTTAATTATCTAGTACTTGAATTGTTTAAAAATCTAAACACCCTAGAAGTAAGGGATGAAGAAAATTTTGAAATTACAACTTAGTTTGTAAGGAAGTTGCAACTTCAAAACTTATCTCATATTGTTTGTTCTCCATTCCTATTTTGAACATTATATAAACAAAGGGGTGTGCCTATGCAATTTCACATTAAGAAGTTTGTGCACATGGGATGAGTTAATCAAAAGGTTCAACCCAAAACAAAAAAACAAATAATGCACAATTTTTAAAGTACATACCTCCCCAACCTACTTATATATTTAGCTAGGTAAGTACCTAGTTTGACCTACCCATCTAGGTCAGCCTATGTACCTACCTATATGAGTAGGTATTTAGCCTAGCAATATAAAACCTACCTATTTATTTTTTTACCTAAGTAGGTAGGTAGGTAGGTAAGGATTGTAGGCACCTATTTATGTACCTACCAACCTAATATTAATATTGTATTAAATTAAAATTTTAATGCCACGTGGCATATTTACATTGAGCCATGTGTCATAATATAAGATCATCCAAGTCTTTGAATTGAACGTCTTAGATTATTTCATAATAATAATAATAATAATAATATATTAAAACACGTGGCAGCACATGATTTGCCTTCAATTGTGATTAAAATAGTTGCATATTAGTTGCATGTGACAATATGTATATAATGGAGGCAAAGGATGAAATGTATTTGTTGACTTTTTCTTTCATACAATATTCTTTGTCATTTGCGACTATTTATCACATGCGACTTGTCTTAGGCGACTAAAAGGATTTTAGTTGCAAAATGTCTCTTGTGACTAAAATTTAGTCACAAAGAATAGTCGAAAATACATGTTTTTCTTTTAGTGTAATTGAGATTTAGCTTTTGTGGTGTTTTCACTACATTGTGATTTTAATTGGAATTTATCCAAGAAACTTAATAATTCTTATTTATATTTTGTTCGGTTATTGTTTTTTAAAATGTCAACATTAAAATCTCTCATAATGATTGGACAATGTTCAAAAGAATGTTGAATTATAGTTTGAAAATTGTTTAAGAATGTAGAAGTTGAACATGAATGAGTTCTATACACACATATAATTTATGTGTTGCTTTTTATGTATTAATATTAAAAATTGTTGTTATATATTTTGAACCATCATTAGTTATTATATTGAAATAATTTAAATGCATATGTATGTCATGTATCATCATCAACCCATGATGATCATGGATTGAAATATATGAATATTTCAATGAATTTATAAATTTGTGCACATTTGTTGATGCATGGTGTATTATTATTTTTATAAGATATAAAATATGAGACAGGTAAAGGTTATGGTCATGATTGATGTTTTCGTTATGTTGGCCTAAAGAATTTGTATTCAAGGTTTATATAATTACATGAAAATTATGTAAGTTTTTAAATTGAAGAGTTAATGATATCCAAGTTGCAATTATTTTCAATCTGTTCATTTCTATATGTATTATTAGATCCACATAAAAAATTTCATATTGGAAAAAAACTAACAAAATTAAATTTTCTTTTGTTCGAATGTGGGATAATACTATATATGTTAACCCATGTTTTTAACGTTAGTGGGATCAAAAACCAATTATGTCAATGAATCAAAGATGTTCAAGAACAAGGACTAAAAGAAAGGTTTAGGTGTAACTTTCAAACAAAGAACAAAACAAGATTATATGATTAAAAAATAAGAACACAAAAATTAAGACCAAGAACACGAGATGTGTAAGACCAACATGAAAACAAATCTTTAATATGTTAACATATGCAAACATGAACATGAAAAAAACATGAAAAGGTTATGGTGTAAGATCATGCATAAGATTGGTGTTGAACAAACTGAAGGAAATGAGAGGTCTTACTCCTATTTATACCCCTTTGAGGATTTAACTCAAAAAAACTTCCAAAGACGTTTCTATGTGTGCATTGAATAAAAAAACTTTTTGAAAACCTTCTTAGTTAAAATTTAATTATGAGTCAATTAAAACTTAATTGAAAATTATCTAGGACTTAATTAAAAGTCAACTGGGAGTTAAGTAGTCTTAATTAGGACTTAACTAAGAATTAACTTGGAATTAACTATAACTTAATTAAAAATTAATTAGAAATGAACTAAGATTTAACTAAATGTGAATTAAAAATCAACTAAAAATAAATATAGGTTAAGTGAAAATGAATAAAAAGTCAACTTCAACTGAGCAATGAATCAAGTGAAAATGAATTAAATTTCAATTAGAAATGAACTATGAATCAAATTAAAATGAATTAAAAGTCAAATGAAAATGAATTATAAATCAATTGAAAATAAATTATAAATCATGTGAAAATGAACTAAAAATCAGTTAAAAATAAGTTTAACTATGAGTTAAGTGAAAGTGAATTAAAAATCAATTGAAAATTAATTATGAGTCGAATGAAAATGAATTAAAACTTAACTGAAAGGTAACTAAAGATAAACTGAAACTAAACTAAAAATTAAATACAAGTTTGTTACAAGTTATGAAGGATCATTCATATATAGCCTAATGAAAAAAAAATTGCAAGAAACATTTAAAAATTGAACGCTTGTCTTGTAAGTCAAGTTGCAATAAAATCAAGCCCATGCTTGTCGCATTTAATTTGTTGTTCCTGTTTAGTACTTTCCGAACACAAATTACATTTTTGAGATATCAAATTCCTCTTCCTTATTTATTATTATTATTATTATTATTATTATTATTATTATTATTATTATTCCTTACATTAAAAAAAGAAAAAAAAAAGAGGCCTCATTTAAAGGATTGAGCAGGTTGACCTTTTTTAAATTAAAAAAAATGGGACTGAAATCAAAGTTTTGATTTTTTGGTGGGCCAGTTAATGTTCACAAAGATGACTACATCTGACCAAAGCATTTAAAATGGACGGCCCATTTTTATACCTGACTACCTATTTTATTGCAGTTGGGGGGGGAGGGGG
>Ga0209611_10002931_pt1 | contig 29883 bp, 27 predicted proteins | sample S1TSphgellanicum_3_FD_187693 | JGI IMG/M metagenome (GOLD analysis project Ga0209611, IMG submission 187693) | Host-associated microbial communities from peat moss isolated from Minnesota, USA - S1T2_Fc - Sphagnum magellanicum MG (SPAdes) (version 2) | ecosystem: Host-associated > Plants > Peat...
GGCTTAACGCAGTGCCGCAATGATCAACAGACTCTGCGGCAGCAGGAGCGCCTGGAGCAACTCCTGCAACAGCAACAGCAGCGACAGGACGAGCTGGACAAACAGCAACGGGAAGTGCAACAGCAACTCGAAAGCATGCGACTCCAAAATGAGAGTCTGCGCAAACAACTCGAGCAGGAGATCGCGACTCAACCCGCTGCACCGGCGGCGACGGGCTCCACGAAGAGTACGGACCTCAAGAATTGGAAGGCGGACAATCCGTGGTTCGGAACGGACTATGCTAAGACTCAGTTTGCCGTGCGCTACATCAAGCAGCTTCAACAAGAACGTCCGGGTCTGGCCGGCCGTGAATTACTCGATGCGGTGTCGACGAAAGTGAACGAAACCTTCGGTGCAAAACACTAAGAAAAATTACCCGTAGCGAAATGAAAGGGCGCCCTTTCGGGCGCCCAGTTCAAGTCCAGTCAAGTCGAGTCACGCCACATCGAGTAACTCTAGAGGAGTCGCGTCGATACGGGTGGTCGGGTAGATTCCCCCGGCGCAGCGTGCGGTTCAGCTCCAGTCGTCGCCGCCCCCGCCCGAGCCGCCGTCGTCCCAGCCCGAGCCCGGGTCGTTGACGCCGAAGTCCGAGCCGCCCATATCGCTATTGCTGGGCGGCGCTTCGCCGGCCTCCGCTGAGGGGATCACGCCGCCGCCGTCGCGTCCGCCATCCAGAAAGTGGTGCGCGAGTTCCTCGCCGGCAACGACGCCGGCGCCGACCGCGAGGCCCGAGGCGAGGCCGCCCGCGATACCCGAGCCGATGCTGCCTCCTCCGCCCATGGGGGGACCATATCCCGGTCCATAGCCGCCGCCGGGGCCGTAGCTGCCGGGGGCGCCGCCGACGCCGGGGCCGGCTGCAGGATACTGAACATAGGTATTACGCCGACGGAAGACCATCAGGAGGATACCGACGACCAGGGCCAGAATCAGCACCGTGCCCCAGGGAAAGCGCGCCTCGGTGGCCACCGGCCGTACGATGGTCGAGCCGCTGACCCTCGACTCGAGGCCGAGGTGAGCCTTCAGTTCCTGAACCGCCCGGGGATTCGCAAACGGCAATCCGGGCTTGAGCTGCTCGGCGGTCGCCAATTCGGAGCGCGCGAGCCCCGTTTTGCCCTCTTTGGAGTAGAGCTCGGCCTGCACGTAGTGCGCCTTGGCGCTGGTGGGATGATCCGCCAGCACCTTGGTGATCATCTCCTGTGCCTGATCGAGATGACCGCCCTCGGCCGCAGTGTAGATCTGATCCATGGTGGGCTCAGTGTCCGCGGACGCCGGCGTTGCCAGGGAGGCCGCGAAAGTCACAGTCGCGGCCAGAGTCGCAGCAAGAAATAAGTTGCGCATATCAAGCCCTCGGACGGCCGAAATGACCGTTGCCATGTTAGATATGGGCGTTCCCGCGAAGTTCAACGGCCTTAGGGGGTCAGATGACGCCGCGGCGCTTCTGGTCGAGTTCAATGGACTCGAACAGTGCGCGAAAATTCCCTTCGCCGAAGCCTTCGTTGCCCTTGCGCTGGATGATCTCGAAGAAAATCGGCCCGATGGCATTCTTGGTGAATATCTGCAGGAGAATGCCGCTCGCGGCATTACCGTCGATGAGGATGGCGCGGCGCGCCAGTTCGCCGAGGTTTTCTCGGTGGCCCGCCACACGGGAGTCCACGCCCTCATAATAGGTACCCGGCGTGTCTTGGAATTCGATGCCGCGTGAGCGTAGGGCGTCGACGGTCCCATAAATGTCGTCCGTGCCCAAGGCGATGTGCTGGATGCCCTCACCTTTGTACTCGTGCAAATATTCCTCGATCTGGCTCTTGTCGTCCTGGCTCTCATTGATCGGGATGCGAATCTTGCCGCAGGGCGAGGTCAACGCGCGCGAGAACAATCCGGTCTCCTTGCCCTCGATACTGAAGTAGCGGATTTCTTTGAAGTTGAACAATTTCTCGTAGAAGCCGGCCCACAGGGTCATGTTGCCGCGCCGGACGTTGTGGGTGAGATGATCGATGCGGGTCAGGCCGATGGCCGGATGAACGGCCCCGGCGCTCGCTTGCACCGGAACGAAGTCGACGTCGTAGATCGTGCGCTCGCCGTAGCGATCCACGAGGTAGATCAGGCTGCCGCCGATGCCCTCGATCGACGGGATGTTGAGTTCCATCGGTCCGGCCGTCACGGGACCCGGCTTGGCGCCGAGTTGCAGTGCGCGGGAGTAGGCGGCGCGCGCATCGGCGACGCGAAACGCCATGGCGCAGGCGCACGGGCCATGGGTGCGGGCGAACTGCTGCGCGAAGCTGTCATGCTCCGCGTTGATGATGAAATTGACGTCGCCGTGGCGGTGCAGGGTCACGTTCTTGGAGCGATGCCGGGCCACCGCCGCCAAGCCCATTCTCTCGAACAATCGCCGCAGCAACTCGGGATCCGGGGCGGCGTACTCGATGAATTCGAATCCGTCGGTGCCCATCGGATTAGAGCTCACGAGGACAGCACCGCCTTGTCGCGCACGCGGATGGTGGTCCCGAAGACGTAATCCCAGAGCGGCGTCGTGACGCCGAAGTTGCCGCGCTGCGGAGAGAAGTGGTGCCGCATGTGCCAGGCACGAAGATCGTTGAAATAGGAGGGCGATGCACGCTGTACGTGGTGGTGAATCACGTGATGCACGATCCCATACCACCAATACCCGGTCATCACGCCGACGGTGAGGCCGTCGGCCACGTCGAAGCCCACGTACCACCAGACCGGAAACAGAAACACGCCGCTCAGCACGAGCACACTCACCCACGGCGGCGTCGCGATGAACGACAGCGGCGAGCTATGGTGCTGGCCATGCAGGGGTGCGAAGTACGTTTTCTGGTGCAGCACTCCGCGGTGCAGGACATATTCCATCAGGGTCCAAATGAGAAATCCCGCCGCAACCAAGCACAGCCATTCGGAGCGGTCGGTCCATGACGCATGGCCGACTCCCGCCACCGCCAATCCGACGATGACCGGCGGATAGATGAAGAAGTCCGAGTAGTAGATGAGTTTGCTGGGTCGCATGAGCCTGGCCCTCGCCGGAGTCCAATGCGCTATTTGACCATGAATTGCGCAAAATACCAGCGGAAGAACCCGCAACGGTCTTGGTAGAATTTTCAATCATGCGTCATACAGTGGTCATAGTCGGTGCGGGGTTTTGCGGAACGGTGTTGGCCGCGCAGCTGCTGCGCCGCCCGCCGCCGGCACCGACCGACGTGATACTGATCGAGCGCGGCGCCGACGTGGGGCGCGGATTGGCCTATGCGGAGCGCCCATTTCCGTATCTATTGAACGTGCCGGCCGCGAGGCTGTCGGTCGCGGCCGATGACCCCTCGCAATTCCTGCGCTTTGCGCAACGCCGCCTGCCGCACGCCGACGGCGAGGATTTTCTGCCGCGCGCCCTGTATGGCGATTACCTCAAGGAAGTGCTGATGCTGGCCGAGCGATCGGCACCCGCCGAGGTGAGGCTGGTGCGAGTCGTCGACGAGGTCCGGGCGGTGACGCGGCGCGCGGGAGCGCAGCCCTGGGGGGTGGAGTGTCCCGCGCGGCCGACGCTCCTCGCGGATCGCCTCATCCTGGCATTCGGCAATCCGCCATCGGCGCTGCCGCCGTGGGCCGCCGCGCTACGCCACCATCCGGCGTATCGGCACGATCCTTGGGCTCCGTGCCGGGCGTCGCCGCAGCAGAGTGTGCTGATCGTCGGCAATGGCTTGACCATGGCCGATGTCGCGGCCTCGCTCAGCCGGGACACGGCCCGGACGCCTGCGCTGGTGACGATTTCACGGCGCGGCCTAGTGCCGCAACCGCAAACCGTGTTTCGAGCGTCGGCCGCAGATGATGCGCAGGACAAGCTGCTCGCGTCCGCCCATTCTATTCGCCTGCTGGCGGCGGCGGTTCGTCGTCTCGCGCGCGAGGCGGAAGATGCGGGCGGCGACTGGCGCGAGGTCGTCACTTGGGTGCGCCATCTGGCGCCGACGCTGTGGCGGCGCTTACCCGAGGGCGAGCGAAGACGCTTCGTACGGCACCTGCAATCTCACTGGGACGTGCACCGGCATCGGTTGCCTCCGGCACTCGCCGCGCACATTGCGGCGCTGCGCGCCGACGGCCGGCTGCAGGTGAACGCGGGCCGGATCGTTGCTGCGGTGCCTGTCGAGGCTGACCGGCTGCAGGTGTCGTGGCGTCCGCGCGGCGGGTCGGCGACGCGAACTCTCATCGTGGATCTCCTGATCAACGCCACCGGCCCGGATTACGAGCTGCGGCGATCGACGGATCCGCTGGTGGTGTCGTTGCGCACCTCGGGGTGGATAGCGGCGGACGACTTGAATCTCGGCTTGCGTACCGGTGCTCACGGAGCGTGCGTGGACGCGCGGGGTGGCCTGAGCGATACCCTGTTCTATGTCGGACCTATGCTGCGCGCCGGCCATTGGGAGGCGACCGCCGCGCCCGAGTTGCGCGATCATGCGGCGGGTTTGGCGGCGCACCTGGCCGGCGACGCATGAGCCCGGAGCGTGACGATGGGCGCGCTGCCTGTCATCGAGTCGCGCGGGCGGCGTGAAGTCGGGTCAACTGGCGATTCGTTCTATTTCCGCCAGCAGGCGGCTCAATTCCTCGCGCGTGGTGTACATGGACACGCCGGTGCGCAGCAAGCCGCCGCGTTCGGCCAGCCCGAGTATTTCAACGGGCCGCACCGCGTAGAAATGTCCGTCCCAGACGCAAATTCCCTGGCGGCCCACGGCGGTGGCGATCCCGGCCGCGGGGACACCGTCGAGAGTGATCGATACGGTGGGCGCGCGCGACGGGCGCGCGAAGTCCGGACCCCAGGCCGTGACGCCGGGAATCTTGCGTACGGCCTCATGATAAAACCGAGCCAATTCGTGTTCGTAGGCCGCGATGCTCGTCATCGCGTCGACGATGCGTTCGCGCAGCGACACGCCGCTGCCCCAACTCGCGATGTACTCGACCGCCGCGCGCAAGCCGTCGATCGCGGCGTGATTCAAGGTGCCGGTTTCGATTCGATACGGCGACGCCGGATCCTGCACGCTCAGGCGATCGGTGGGCAAACCGTCGAGGGCGCCGGGACGCGAATACAGCACACCCACATGCGGTCCGTAGAATTTATAGCCGGAGCACAGCAGAAAATCCACGCCGAGCGCCTGCACGTCGATTGGAAAATGCGGCGCATAGTGCACGGCATCGACCACGAGCAGGGCGCCCACCTGGCGGGTCAGGCGGCGCGCGAGCGCCAGGTCGTTGACCGTGCCGAGCGAATTCGCGGACGCCCCGATCGCCAGCAGCTTGGTGCGCGCCGTGACCTTGGCGACCATGTCGGCGGCATCCAGTTCGCCGGAGGGCAGCAGACACACCTCCCGCACGATGACGCCTCGCAACTCGAGCGCGAGCCAGGGTCCGCGATTTCCCTCATGGTCGAGCTGGGTGATGAGGACTTCGTCGCCGGGCTGCAAGGTGCGGCCGACGGCGTTGGCCAGGGCGAAGTTCAGGGTGGTCATATTTTGACCGAACGAGATGCATGCGGCGCTTTCCGCGCCGAGGAAAGTCGCCAGCACGTTGCGCGCGGCGTCCATCCGCCGGTCGATTTCCCGCGACGGGGCGAAATTTCCGTGCGAGTTCACATTGCACGAGGCGTAAACGTCCGCGATGGTCTCTACCACGACGCGGGGCACCTGACTGCCGCCCGGTCCGTCCAAGAAGGCGAGATCGGGATTGCGGGTCAATGCCGGGAAATCGCGCCGGGCGCGCAGGCAGTGCTCGAGCGTATACGGCATTACAGCAGATCGTAGGTGAAATCGTAGCTCGACGATTGGGCATCGCGCGCATGCAGCAGCATGCTGCCCTTGGCGCCCGCGTACTTGCCGGTGCCGCCGGTGACGGCGAACAGCGAATCGCCGGTATCCATGAACGGTCCCTCGACAGTGATCTGCCCATCCTTCAGCGTCAGAGTCCAGATGCATTCCCAGCTCTTGCCGACGATGGTGCGTACGCAATAGCCCTGATCGGTGCCTACCTGGTTCTTATTGGCGGCGTCGAACACGCCGTTGGCGAACACCAGCATGTCGCCGACGGAGTCGCCCTTGTGGCCGAGATCCACGCTGGTCTCGCCTATGGGCCGTTCGACCACCTTGATCCGTTCGGCGGCAAAGGCCGGCAGAGAGACGGCAAAGGCAGGCAGAGTGAGAACAGTGGCGGTGAGCGTCGCGATACGGCCGTTTGAAATGAGCATGTATTCCCCTTGATCTGAAGTGGATGGTCTCGAGTGAAGTGTATGGTCCGGCACGTTGGCGCACGTTGGCCTTGAACGGGGTGTCCGCATTAAGTGAACGCCGCGGCGTCGACGTCGATCAGCGTCGGCCCCGGATGGGTCAAGGCGGTGCGTATCGCGTCGGTCAGCGCGGCCGCGTCACGTACGCGGCGGCCTTGCGCGCCACAGGCTGTGCTCAACGCGATGAAGTCGGGATTGCGGGCAATCACGCCGAGTTGCGGAATGCCGGCGGCCACCATGTCGTCGCGAATTTGCCCGAGTGCGCCATTGTTCCAGACGACGATGGGCAGGCTAATGCCGGCCTCGACCGCGGTCATGAGTTCCATCAGGGTGAATTGCAGCCCGAAATCGCCTGCGAGAGCGATCACGGCGCGGGCGGGACTCGACATCTTGGCGCCGAGCGCGGCCGGCAACGCAAATCCCAGCGTGCCGTATCCCGAGGGATGAAACCAGTGGCCGGGGCTGTCGACCGGATAGGCATAGTTGCCAAAATAAGCGATTTGCGTCATGTCGGTGAACACGACCCCGTCCCACGGCAAGGCGGTCTTGATGGCGCGCAGCGCACTCCATTGGGCGCGGGCCGGCGCGTCGAAGCCGCTCTCGATCCGGGCGCGAAATTCCACCGCACCGCCGAGTTCGGTGCGCCACCCTGAGCGCGGCGCCGGGTCATCCGCGCGGCGGGCCGCCAATGCCCGATTGATCGCATGCAGCGCGCCGCGGGCGTCCGACCACACGGCCACGTCGGCGGCGTAATGATCGGCCAGTTTCACCGGGTCGACGTCGACGCGAATGAGCAGTCCGCCCATCGGCAGCTGCGTGCCCGAATAAATGTCGGTCTCGCCCAACTCCGTGCCCACGGCGAGCACCACGTCCGCTTCGGCGACCAGGCTCTGGGCGGCGCGGTACGGCAGCGTGGCGCCGAAGTTCGCCGGGTGCTTCTCCGCCAGGACGCCTTTTCCCGCGGCCGTGGTCAGTAGCGGGCAATCGAGTGCTTCGACCAGGCGCTGCAGTTCCGCACCGGCGCGCCGGGCGCCGCCGCCCGCGATGATGACGGGACGCGCCGCGACCTCGAGCAGGCGAACCGCGGCGTCGATCTGCTCGGGATTCGCCTGCGGCAATTGCGCGGCGTCCTCGAAACGCCGCGGCTCGAGGAGGGTGGTCTCGCCCAATAAATCGAGCGGGATCTCCAGATACGCGGGTCGGGGACGTCCGCTGCGAAACGAGGCCAGGCAGACGCGCAGGTGATCGCGCACGTCCTCCGCACTCCGCGCCGAGCGTGCGATGCCGAACACACCGGCGGCGACCGCGGCTTGATCGAACAACTCGTGCAGCACCCCCCACTGTTTTTCAAAGGAGCCGCTGACCGGAGCCGCCGCCACGACCAGCAAGGGCACGGAATCGGAATACGCCTGCGCGACCGCCGTCATGATGTTGGTGAGGCCCGGGCCCGAGATCACGAAAGCGGCGGCCGGGCGGCCGCACAGCCGGGCATAGCCGTCGGCGGCAAAGCCCGCGCCTTGCTCGTGGCGCACCAGCACATGGCGGATCTTCGAGGCCGCCAGGCCGCGATACAGCTCCAGGTTGTGCACGCCGGGGATGCCGAATACGGTGTCGATGCCGTTCTCCACCAGGAGTTCGACCAGATACCCGCCGATGCTGCGCGACATTGAACCCTTTATGTTGAAATCGAATGCGAGTTGAAATCGAATGCGACTGGAAATCGACCGCGTCGTATGCGACTCGAAAACGAACGCGACCGAGAAAAGCGCGTTAGGATTGCGCACTGCCATAAGCTACGCAAGAGAAAAAATGCGGTATTCGGCGCTGGTTGGGCGAATCGCGGGGGACGGAGCGGATGCGTGGTTGATTCACTACGCGGCGCGGTCGGCGCAGGAGCGCGGGGAAGACGTGATTTTGCTGAGCGTCGGTGATCCCGATCTCGATACGCCGGCGCCGGTGCTCGAGCGGGCGATCGAGCGCTTGCGCGCGGGCGATACGCATTACACGCCCGCCACCGGGCGCGACCATTTGCGCCAGGCGATCGCGGCGCGGCACCATGCTCGGACCGGTCAGCCGGTGTCGGCGGCCAATGTGATATTTCTCGCCGGCGCACAGAACGCGTTGTTCACGACCGCGCTGTGCGTTGCCGGCGCGGGCGAGGAGGTCATCGCGTTCGAGCCGCTGTATCCAACCTATCCCGCCACGCTCGAGGCATCGGGCGCAAAGCTCGTGCGAGTCGCGGCGCCGGCGGCCAACGGATTTCGCGTCGATCTGGCGGCGCTCGAGGCGGCGATCACGTCGCGTTCCCGCGCCATTTTTTTTGCCACGCCGAACAATCCGAGCGGCGCGATTTTGAGTGCCGAGGACTTGGCGGAGATCGGCGAACTGGCGCGCCGGCATTCGCTGTGGGTGGTGGCGGACGAGGTCTATGCGGGTCTCGCGCCCGATGGCCGGGTGCCGAGTCTCGCCGCGGCATTGCCGGAACAGGTCATCACCATCAGCAGCCTGTCGAAATCGCATTCGATGCCGGGTTGGCGGGCCGGCTGGCTGGTGGGGCCGCCGCCGTTGGTGAGTCATGCGCACAATCTGGCGATGTGCATGCTGTACGGGCTTCCCGGGTTCATTCAGGAGGCGGCGGTGACCGCGCTCGGCGTCTCGGAGTCGGCTGAATCGCGAATGCGCGAGTACTGCCGGGTGCGGCTCCGACGTGTGTTGGCCGGCCTCGACGGCGTCCGCGGACTCAAGTGCCGCGTTCCGGATGCCGGCATGTTCATGCTGGTCGACGTGCGCGGCACGGGTCTTTCGGGCTACGATTTCATGAGCGAATTGTTTCGCTGCGAGCGCGTGTCGGTGCTCGACGGCGGTGCGTTCGGCCGCGAGACGAGCGGCTTCGTGCGGCTGTGTTTCGCCGCCGAGGAGTCGGTGTTGGACGAGGCCATCGTGCGTATCCGGCGTTTCACGGCGACGAGGACGCGACCGGCGGCCCAAGTCGGCCCGGTTGGCCCGGTTGGCCCAGTAGGCCCGGTTGGACCAGTCGGCACATCATCGATCATATAGGCGGGAGCGAGGTAGCGGCATGACGCAGGCGACGACGGATATGGGTGTGGTGGTGCGCGCCGCGGGCGGACCCGAGGCATTGGAGTGGACCGCGCTCGAGACGGCGGCGCCGGGCCGCGGCGAGGTGCGGATCGTGCAGCGCGCCATCGGCGTCAACTTCATCGACACCTACTTTCGCAGCGGGTTATATCCGTGGCCCACGACGCCGCTCATCCCGGGCGGAGAAGCGGCGGGGCTCGTCGAGGAATTGGGCGAGGGCGTCAGCGGCCTGGCCGTCGGTGATCGCGTCGCGTATACCATGCCGCTCGGTGCGTATCGCACTCGGCGAGTCGTGCCGGCCGAGCGACTCGTCAAGCTTCCGGACAGCATCGGGTTCGACGTGGCCGCATCGATCATGCTCAAAGGATTGACGGCGCAATTCCTGGTGACCTCGTGCTATCCGGTCAAGGCGGGCGACATCGTCCTCGTCCACGCGGCCGCCGGCGGCGTCGGCTTGCTGCTCGGACAATGGCTGAAGGCTCTCGGTGCGGTCTCGATCGGCACGGCGGGCTCGCCCGAGAAGGTCGCCATTGCCCGCGCCAACGGCTACACCCACGTGATCGATTATCGCGCCGAGGATTTCGTCGCGCGCGTCAAGGACATCACCGGTGAGCGGGGCTGCGACGTGGTTTACGATTCGGTGGGCAAGGACACTTGGCGCGGATCGCTAAAATCCTTGCGGCTGCGCGGCATGTTCGTGCACTTCGGCCAGTCCTCGGGAATGATCGCGGATTTCAAGTTCTCCGAACTCGCCTCCGGCGGCTCGCTCTACGCCACGCGGCCCATGCTGTTCGATTACATCAAGAGCCGCGAAGAGCTAACGTCGCGCGCCGCGGATCTGTTCGCCAAACTCGCGACCGGCGAGGTCAAGGCGCACGTCGGCCAGCGAGTCGCGCTGCGCGATGCCGCGGCCGCGCACCGCGATTTGGAGGGCCGAAGAACCATCGGCGCGACCGTGCTGCTGAGCGACGAGCCTGTCTGACCTGTCTGACCCATATGCGCATGATTTTGAGACCTGCCGTCTGCCCAATGGCAAAACGTTGAAATTGATGATCGCTAGGCCAGAGCGGCTCAGCCTCGCGCGCCGACTCGAGGGCGTCGTTGTTACAGGAAGAAAAGCGCGACCGGCAGGACGATGCCCGCCAACAGCAGCCACCAACCGGTGCGCTTGCGGTGTGGGCGTGTCAAGCCGATCCAAAGGCCCAGCACCGTCGAGGCGGTCAGCGATAGCGCGACGAACAAGAAGAACCACTTCAACAACCTCGTCCCCAAGGTCGGTCCCTCCTCGTGCTCGTCCGGCGGCGCGGGCTGTTGGTCGCTCTTGGATTCCGGTTCGGGTTCGTGGTGATGCTGGTTCTGCTCGAACACCTGATCCTTGTGCAGGGAACTCCACTTCTCGATAAGCGCCGGCGGCGTATAGCCGGCATGCGATTCGTGCAGGTTGAAGAGCTGCAGCGAGCCGGTCAGCGCGAAGAAGATCACGCTGGGCGCGATGAGAATCCCGATGTAGCTATGCCAGAGTCGAATCGACGACATTTAGAAATCCTGTTTCAGTGCAAAGTTGCCAAATACCCATGTTAAATACCTAGGGGCAGCGCCGTCGATTCCTTGATGACGGTTACCGCGACCGAGGAGTTCACCGAGCGCACGCAGGGGATGCGCGACAGATAGTCTAGATAGAACGCCTCGTAGGCCTTGATGTTCTGGGTGACGATCTTCAACAGGAAATCCCATTCGCCGGTGAGCGTGTAGCATTCGAGCACTTCGGCGCAGTCGCGGATCGCGGCTTCGAATTCGGCGAGGGCGTCGCGGCCGGTGGTGGCGAGTTTGACGTGCGCGAAGATGGTCACATCGAGCCCGAGCGCATTGCGGTCCAAGAGCGCGACGCGCGCCTTGATGACGCCGTTCTGCTCGAGTTGCTGAATGCGTCGCCAACAGGTGGTCGTCGATAGGCGGGTTTGCGCGGCCACTTCGGCCACCGAGAGCGCGCCGTGCCTTTGTAGGATGTCGAGTAGGCGCAAATCCAATTTATCAATGACGGGGCGATCGAGTGTGGCGCGATCAACGGCAGGGCGCTCGATTGTTCGGCGATCAACGGCGGCGCGATCGAGGGAGGGGCGATTGTTTCCGGGAGGACGCGTATTTTCCATTTTGAAGATATATTTGGAATGAATATACCGGATTATTCGGTACTGTCCGAATGAATGCAACACGGGCGCCGCGACGGACTAAATTACGCATATGAATGAAGCGCGCCAATGAACGAGCCTTCGCGCCTGCATCTGCCCCGCGCGCCCGCCCGACCGGGCGAGGTGCCGGATTTCAGCTACGTGGAGTTGTCCCCCGCCGGAGCGGTGCCTCGTCCCGACATCAACGCACGGGCGCGGGATATCGGGGCACTGTCGATCGATCTGGTTCGGGTTCTGGACGACGCCGGCGAAGCCGTGGGGCCCTGGCATCCGCATCTCGACGCGGCGGAGCTGCAGGTCGGGTTGCGGCACATGCTGCTGACGCGAATTTTCGATGACCGCATGCAGCGCAATCAGCGCGGCGGCAAGATCTCGTTCTACATCCGCTCGTTGGGCGAAGAGGCGGTGTCGGTGGCGCAGTGCATGGCGCTGCGGCCCGGTGACATGCTGTTTCCGGGCTATCGAAATCAGGGTTTGCAGATCGCGCGCGGCATGGCGCTGGTGGACCTCATGTGTCAGCTGCTCTCCAACACGCGGGACATGTGCAAGGGGCGGCAGTTGCCGGTGATGTATCACTCCAAGACCGGCAACCTGTTTTCGATCTCCGGCAATCTGGCGACGCAGTTTCCGCAGGCGGTGGGCTGGGCGATGGCGGCGGCGATCAAGGGTGAGGATCACCTGGCCGCGAGTTGGATCGGCGAGGGCAGCAGCGCGGAGGCCGATTTTCATCATGCGCTGCTGTTCGCTTCCGTGTACCAGGCGCCGGCGATTTTGAACGTGGTGAATAACCAGTGGGCGATCTCCACGTTCCAGGGTTACGCCGGCGGGGAGCAGCGCTCCTTCGCGGCGCGCGGTCCGGGCTACGGGATCGCGGGCATTCGGGTCGACGGCAACGATTTCCTCGCCGTCTATGCGGTGACACAGTGGGCGGCGGAGCGCGCGCGTACCGGTGCCGGGCCGACATTGATCGAACTCGTCACCTATCGGGCGGCGGCGCATTCCACCAGCGATGATCCGGCGCGCTATCGCGCCAAGGACGATCATCTGCATTGGCCGCTGGGCGATCCCATCGAGCGCCTCAAACTGCACCTGATCCGCTTGGGCGAATGGTCGGAGGCGCGGCATCAGGCGCTGACGGCGGAACTCGAGGGGTTGGTCGCGGCGGCGTGGAAGGAGGCGGTGACCTTCGGCACGATGAGCGACGGTCCGCGGCTCGACGCGGATCTCATGTTCGAGGATTTGTTCAAGGAGATGCCGGAGCACTTGCGCAAGCAGCGCGAATTGATGCGCGCCGAGCGCGACGCGGTTGCGGCCGGCGCCGCGCCGGGCGCCGAAAGCCGAGGCGCCCAGACACCAGCCTCACAAGGGCCACGTTTGTCGCCAGGGCCACGTTCTTAAGGGTCCCGCCATGGCGAACATGAACATGATTCAGGCCTTGAATTCCGCCATGGACATCATGCTGGGGCGCGACCCCTCGGTGGTGCTGATGGGCGAGGACATCGGCTATTTCGGCGGCGTGTTTCGCGCGACCGAGGGACTGCAGCGCAAGTACGGCGAACATCGCGTGCTCGACACGCCGATCGCGGAGGGCGGCATCGTCGCGACCGCGATCGGCATGGGTATCAACGGTCTGCGGCCGGTGGCGGAGATTCAATTCGCCGACTATATCTATCCGGGCTTCGATCAAATCTGCAGCGAGCTGGCGCGCATCCGGTACCGGAGCGCCGGCGATTTCTTCGCGCCCGTGACGCTGCGTACGCCGTGCGGCGGCGGCATCCGGGGCGGCCAGACGCATTCGCAGAGCCCGGAGGGAATTTTCACGCATGTCAGCGGCATCAAAGTCGTCATGCCGTCGAACCCTTACGATGCCAAGGGCTTGTTGATCGCGTCCATCGAGGACGATGATCCGGTGGTGTTCTTCGAGCCGAAGCGTTTGTATAACGGGCCCTTCGACGGCGATCCGGGCAAGCCCGCGGTGCCGTGGAGTACTCACCCGAAGGGTCAGGTGGACGAGGGCCATTACACCGTGCCGCTCGGCAAGGCCGACATCGTGCGCCCCGGCGCCGAGGTCACCGTGATCACCTACGGCACGATGGTGTTCGTCGCCGCGGCCGCGGCGGCTGCACTCGAGTTGGACGCCGAGATCATCGATCTGCGATCGCTGGTGCCGCTCGATGTAGATACGATTTGCAGTTCGGTGCGCAAGACGGGCCGGTGCGTGGTGGCGCATGAGGCAACCCGCTTCTCGGGATTCGGCGCCGAGATCCTGTCCATCATCCAGGAAGAATGTTTCTGGGAATTGGAGGCGCCGATCCAGCGAGTCGCCGGCTGGGACACGCCCTACCCGCATGCGTTCGAATGGGAGTACTTCCCCGGTCAGGCGCGGGTGGCGATGGCGCTAAAGGCCGTGATGGAGCCGTCATGAGCCAGTACGTGTTCAAGATGCCGGACTTGGGCGAAGGCACGGTCGATGCGGAAATCGTCGCCTGGCACACCCAGCCGGGCGAGGTCGTGGCCGAAGATCAGCTCATCGTCGAAGTGATGACCGACAAGGCGGCGGTGGAAGTGCCGGCGCCGGTGGGCGGAAGGGTCGTATCGATTACCGGCTCGCCCGGCGACAAGGTGGCGGTCGGCTCGCCGCTGATCGTGTTCGAATTGGGCGGCGCGACCGATGGCGCGGCGGACACTGGTCCGGCGCCTGCGGCGCCGGGAAATTCCGCAGCGGCGTCGGTGGCCGCCGCGCCATTGGCCACACCGTCGTCCGTAAATGCCAAGCCTGAGCCGGTCGTGGCGCCGCTGCCGGCCGCAGTGCCGCCGCGAGCGGCGCCGCCGGGACTACCGGCCTCCCGAGCGGGCCGGGTCATGGCTTCGCCGGCGAATCGGCGCAGGGCGCGCGAGGCGGGCATCGACCTGCGTACGGTGGTGGGCTCGGGTCCTGGCGGACGCATCGTGCGCGGCGATCTCGAGTCGGCGGTGCCGCCACGGGCGGGGCCACCCACCATGGCGGCAGACCCGGAGGCGCCGCCGGCGCCAGGATCGGCGGCGAGCCTTCCGGCAGCCGCGTTGCGGGGTGACACCGCAGCCGAGACTACTGAAATCAAAGTGATCGGTGTGCGGCGCGTGATTGCGGAGCGCATGAGCGAGGCCAAGCGCAACATTCCGCACTTCGCCTACGTCGAAGAAGTGGACGTGACCGAACTCGAAGCGCTGCGGCAGCATTTGAATGCATCGCGGCCGGATGGCGCGGGCTCCTTGAGCTTGCTGCCGCTCGTGGTGCTGGCCCTCACGCGAGTGCTCGATTCGTTTCCGCAATGCAATGTGCTGTACGATGCCGCGCGCGGCGTGCTGGTCCGCCACCGGGCCGTGCATGTGGGCATCGCCACGCAGACGCCGGATGGGCTCAAGGTTCCGGTGGTGCGGAATGCGCAGTCTCTCGGGCTGTGGGAGGTGGCCGCCGAAATCCGCCGCCTCGCGGAGCGCGCGCGGGCCAACAAGGCGGCGCGCGATGAACTCACCGGCTCCACCATCACGGTCACGAGCCTCGGTAAACTCGGCGGCATTGCCTCGACCCCGATCATCAACGCGCCGGAAGTCGCCATCATCGGGCTCAATAAGGCGGTCGAGCGGCCCGCGGTGCACCTTGGGGCCGTGGCTGTGCGCCGAATCATGAATTTGTCGTCCTCGTTCGATCATCGCTTCGTGGACGGTTATGATGCGGCAGCGATGATTCAAGCATTGAAAGACCTGCTCGAGCATCCGGCGATGATTTTCATACCCCAGGCGAGATCCCCTTAAGGTGAAATCCCCATGACTTCCCAACCGCAGCGGCCTGCATTCGGTACTTTACTGACCTCCCATATGGCCGTGGCCCGCTATCAAGGGGGCGCCTGGAGCTCGACCGAGGTCATCCCCGTCGCTCCCATCGAAATCAGTCCGGCGGCGCATGCGCTGCACTATGCGAGCACGTGCTTCGAGGGATTCAAGGCCTTCCGGCGCGCCGACGGGTCCGTCCACATCTTTCGTATGGATCGGCACATTCAAAGAATGCGCCAGAGCGCGCGGCAGCTGGTGTTGCCGGAACCCGATCCGGTGCAACTCGCCGAGATGGTCCGAGCCGTGATCAAGCGCTGCATCGACGCGGTGCCGGAAGCGCCCGGCGCCTTGTACCTGCGCCCCATTCTGTTCGGCACGACGGCGAACATCGGCGCGGCCGCGACCCCGACGGCGGATGCGTCGCTGCTCGTGCTCGCGAGCCCGGTGTGGGATTATTTTTCGGGCGGCATGAAGCCGCTGCGCATTCTGGTCGACGATGAGAACACGCGCTCGGCCGCGCAGATGGGGATGGTCAAGACCGGCGGCAACTATGCCGCGGCCCTCGGTCCCACATTGCGTGCGCGCGCGAAATATCAGGTCGATCAGGTCTTGTTCTGTCCCGGAGGGGAGGTGCAGGAGACGGGTGCGGCGAATTTTCTGTTGATCCGCGACGGCCGGGTGTTGACGCGCAGCCTCGACAGCACTTTTTTGCACGGCGTGACGCGCGATTCGCTGCTCACGCTGGCGCGCGATGCAGGCTACGAGGTGGCCGAGCGAGTCTTCGAGGTGCCGGAAATGCTCGAGTGGGTGCAGACCGGCGAAGCGGCGTTGTCGGGCACCGCCGCGGTACTCGCCGGAGTCGGCACTCTGATTCATCGCGGCACCGAACATCGCGTCGGAAGCGGCGAAGTGGGCCCGCTCACCCGCGCGCTACGCGCCCGCCTGGTCGCTATTCAGCAAGGTGAGGCGCCGGACCCGCATGGTTGGTTGACACCCGCTTAAACGGCTGGCTAATTCCCGCTCAGCCCGTACTCCGTCACAATCAGTGTGCCGGAGTCTCAGTACTCTTCGCGGTCTTCTTCGTCGTCATCGTCCAGGTCGTCGTCCTCATCATCGTCGTCGTCGTCCCAGTCGTCCTCATCATCGTCTTCGTCATCGTCGGCGTCTTTTTCCGCTTTCGATCCCGACCACCCTTCCGGCTCCTCGGTGAGCTCCAAGTCCATTTCCGCCCAACCGTCGACGTCCAATTCCTCGATGTCGCCGTCGAGATGTTGAATCTCAACGGTTTCCTTGTCCTCATCCACCTTGAGCACCTGGAACGTTTCCTCGTTTTCCAGGTCCTCATACCATTGCCCGACGGTCGGTTCGTACTCTCTGCCCACGGTTGGTCCTTTGTTGATCTGGCGCTGTTGGCTGCCACGCCGATAGTAGCGGCCAGGCGGATATTAGGGGAGGCCGCTTGCTCAAGTAAATGGCAAAATTGGCATCATGACCGTCGCCGACCGCAAAGTTACCGCTCGCCGATTGACCGACGCAAAACGCGTCGTCGTCAAGGTCGGCTCGGCCTTGCTGGTCGATGCGGAGAAGGGCCGCCTGAACCGATCCTGGTTGGAGAGCTTCGCGGAGGATGTCGCGCGTCTGCGTGCACGCGGCCAGGAGGTCATTTTGGTGTCCTCCGGCGCCATCGCATTGGGCCGGCGGCACCTGCGGTTGAACAGCGGCAAGCTCAAGCTCGAGGAAAGCCAGGCGGCGGCGGCGGTCGGGCAAATTAGGCTGGCGCATGCCTACAAGGAATTGCTCGAAGTGCACGACATCACCGTCGCGCAGATTCTCTTGACACTCGGCGACACCGAGCAGCGGCGCCGCTACTTGAACGCACGCGGCACGCTGAACACCTTGCTGTCCCTGGGCGCGGTGCCGGTCATCAACGAGAACGACACGGTGGCTACCGCGGAAATACGCTACGGCGACAACGACCGCCTGGCGGCCCGCGTGGCGCAGATGGTCGGTGCGGATTGCCTGGTGTTGCTGTCCGACATCGATGGACTGTATACCGCTAATCCGAGCGAGGATCCGGACGCGGAGTTCGTTTCCCGCGTCATGGACATCACGCCCGCCATCGAGGCCATGGCCGGCGGCGCGGGCAGCACCATGGGTTCAGGCGGCATGCAAACGAAGATTGCCGCCGCAAAAATTGCGGTCGGGGCCGGCTGTCATCTGTGCATCGCCAAGGGCGCTTACGAGCACCCGTTGCAGCGCATCGAGGACGGGGCGCTGTGCACGTGGTTCGTGCCCTCCTCGACGCCGGTGGCGATGCGCAAGCAATGGATCGCGGGAACCTTGAAACCGAGCGGCGCGATCGCCGTCGACGAGGGGGCGGTGCGAGCCTTGATGGGCGGCAAGAGTCTGCTGCCCGCCGGCGTCACGCGGGCGCTGGGACGCTTCGATCGCGGCGATACGGTGAGCATCATCGGTCCCGACGGCGCCGAGGTGGCGCGCGGCATCTGCGCGTATTCGGACGGCGATGCGGCGCGTATCATGGGCCGCCAGTCGGCGGACATCGAGAAAGTCCTCGGCTTTCGCGGCCGCGACGAAATCGTGCACCGCGACGATCTGGTGGTGCTCAAAACCCCGGTGAACGACGTTTCATGAAGCACGACGACAGCCTCGAAGGCCGTAGGAGCGAAGCGTGCCCGCCACAGCCTAAAGCCGTGGCGGAAATCATGCGGGAGATCGGCCGCGCGGCGCGGGAGTGCGCGCGCGTGCTGGCGCTAGCCACCGCCGCGCAAAAGAATCACGCCTTGCGGGCGGCGGCGGCGGCGCTGCGCGCGCACGCGCCGCAGATCCTCGCGGCCAATCAGGCCGACATGCGCGAAGCCGCCGCGAGGAACTTGGGCGCCGCGCTGCTCGATCGCCTCGCGCTCGATGCCGCGCGGGTGGAAGGCATGGCCCGCGGGTTAGAGGACATCGAGCGGCTGGCGGATCCCATCGGCCGAACGCTGGACGAGTGGACTCGGCCGAATGGTTTGCTCATCCAGCGCATCGCGGTACCGTTGGGCGTGATCGGCATCATCTACGAAAGCCGTCCGAACGTGACGGCGGACGCGGGCGCGCTGTGCTTGAAATCGAGCAACGCGGCGATATTGCGCGGCGGTTCGGAGAGCGCACGCAGCAGCGCGGCGATTCATGCGTGTTTGGCCGAGGGGCTGCGGGCGGCCGGCCTGCCGGAGACCTGTGTTCAATTGGTGCCCACGACGGACCGCGCCGCCGTCGGCCACATGCTGGCCGACATGGCGGACAGCATCGATGTCATCGTGCCGCGTGGCGGGAAGAGCTTGATCGCGCGCGTACAGCAAGACGCCCGGGTACCGGTGATCGGTCACCTGGAGGGCGTTTGCCATGTCTACGTCGATCGCGCCGCCGACCTCGAGATGGCGAAGCGAATCGTGCTGAATGCCAAAATGCGCCGCACCGGCGTGTGCGGTGCCGCCGAAACGCTGTTGATTGACGGCGCCGCGGCATCGACGCACCTGGCGCCGCTGATCGCCATGTTGCTCGATGCCGGATGCGAGGTACGCGGCGAGGCGGCGAGCGCGCGCGTCGATGCGCGCGTGAAACCCGCCACTGAACAAGACTGGTACACGGAGTATTTGGACGCGATCATCGCGGTGCGCGTGGTCGATGGTGTCGAGGCGGCAATTGCGCACATCGGAAAATATGGATCGCAGCATACGGAGTGCATCGTGACCGATGATGCGGCGGCGGCGGAGCGGTTCTTGGCCGGCGTCGACAGCGCCATCGTGCTGCACAACGCATCCACTCAATTCGCCGATGGCGGAGAATTCGGCATGGGAGCGGAAATCGGCATCAGCACCGACAAATTTCACGCCCGCGGGCCGGTGGGAGTGGAGCAATTGACGAGCTATAAATATGTGGTGCGCGGCAACGGCCAAGTTCGCAAGTAGTAACCGTGCCGCCGTGCCGCCGTGCGAGATGCGGGCCGCCGGGCGCGGATGCGGGTTACAGCATCTCCTCCCACGAGCGGCTCAAGCGGATCGCGCAGGTGATGATGCCGACCATGCTGTAGGTCTGCGGGAAATTGCCCCACTGCTCGCCGGTCACGGGATCGATGTCCTCCGACAGCAGACCTGCGCTATTGCGCCGTAGCAGCAGCTTCTCGAAGATCTTGCGCGCCTCGACGACGCGTCCCACGGCGGCGAGGGCATTCACATACCAGAATGAGCACATCGTAAAAGTATTGGCCGGTACGCCGAAGTCATCCGCGTGCAGGTAGCGAAACACCAGGTCGCCGCGCACGAGTTCCCGTTCGATGGCATGCAAGGTTGACACGAAGCGCGAGTCGGTGGCTTCGATGAAGCCCAAGTCCGGCAGCAGGAGCGACGTGGCATCGAGATCTTCGCCGCCGAAGCCGCTGGTGAAGGATTGCTTGGCGTCGCTCCACGCGCGCGTGAGAATCTCCTCGCGCATCTCATTGGCGCTGGTGCGCCAATAGGTCGCCCGGTCCGTGATATGCAGCTGCGCGGCGATGCGCGCCAGGCGATCGCAGGCCGCCCAGCACATGACGGCCGAAAAAGTGTGCACGCGCTCGATGCCGCGAAATTCCCACGGGCCGGCGTCGGGCACCTTGAACATCTTGAGCGCGCGCTCGCCGAGCACCTCCGCGCGCGAGAACACCGCGGCATCGCCGGGATTGGACAGGCGCTGGTCGAAAAATAGTTGCCGCGCGGCGAGCACCACCGCGCCGTAGACATCGTGCTGAACTTGTTCGTAGGCGAGGTTGCCGACGCGCACCGGCCCCATGCCGCGATAGCCGTCGAGAGTCGCGATGATGCGCTCATCGATGTGCGCTTCGCCGGTAATGCTGTAGAGCGGCTGCAGGTCGCCGCCGGGATTGCGGGCGACGATGTTGTCGAGGTAGCGCAGATATCCTTCCATGGTGTTGGTGGCGCCGAGATGATTGAGCGCGAGAATCACGAAGAAGGTGTCGCGCAGCCAACAGAAGCGGTAGTCCCAATTGCGTACGCTGTCGGCGATCTCCGGAATGGAGGTGGTCAGCGCCGCGAGCAGCGCGCCGGTATCCTCATAGGTGCACAGTTTCAAAGTGATCGCCGAGCGGATCACCGCTTCCTGCCAATCGAAGGGCACCGCCAGGCCGCGGATCCACTCGTGCCAGTAACCGCGCGTTTCATCGAGCCAGGATTTCGCCAGCGTCAGCGGCGACTCCTCGATGGTCTCGTCCGGCGCGAGAATGAAGGCGAGCGGCGTGGTGAGCACGAACGCGCTCTCATCGAGCAGCGGCGAAAGAGAGCTATTGGTGGTCACGCGGTAGCTCAAGGCGGGGGAGATGAAGCGAATGTGGTGGCTCGCGGAGATACGCTCTGGGTCGTCGGCGCCGTGATCGCAGCGCGGCCGCAGGCGCACCGTGACCACCGGCCGGCCCACGAGCGGCTCGACCAGCCGCACCAGGGCCATGGGCCGGAAATTACGGCCGCGGGAACGAAACCGGGGACAGAAGTCCGTGATCTTGAGGCTATTGCCGTGCGCATCGGTGAGCGTCGTTTCGACGATGGCGGTGTTGCGCAAATAGACGCGCGACGCGGTCGCCAAGTCCCGCAGGTCGACGGCGAACACGCCGCTCGACGCCTCGCCCCCTTCACGGCGCAGCAATGCGCAGAACACCGGATCGGCGTCCGGTTTCGGCAAACACGCCCAGACGATCCGGCCTTGAGTGTCGATCAAGGCCGCCACCTGGCAATTGCCGATGACCGCAAGATCGAGGTTCGACGACGTGCTCATGGTTGCGAGGTGCTCACCGGTGCGAGGTATTCATCGATGTGAAGTTCATGCATGCGCAGTGCTCATTCGTGGTGCGAGTCGTGCAATTGGGCGATGCCCTCGAGCCAGGTGCGCACCGCCGCCGCGTTCTCGAGCCGATATTGTGCGTGCACGCGATCGCCGACGGCTATTGACAATCCGTCTTGCTCTTCGACCAGCCGAAATCCGTCCTGATCCGTGAGGTCGTCGCCGATGAACACCGGCGTCCTCCCCGAGAAGGGCGGCTCCGCCATGAATGCCTTGATGGCCGTCGCCTTGGTGAATCCGCGGGGCTTGATTTCGAACACCCGATTGCCCTCTTGAATGTGGTAGTTGCTGCCGAGCGGCTTCACTATGTCGATCAGAGCGCGTCGCACGGCAGCTTCGAATTGCGGCGCCATTCGAAAATGCACGGCGATGGTGCGTCCCTTGTCCTCGAGCGAGGTTCCCGGGTGGGCAGCGACCAATTCCTGCACGGCGTTGCGAGCGGGATCGAGTTGACGATCGGTAAAGCTCGCGCCGTGCATCACTCCCGTGGCCTTGCGCCGCTCGACCCCGTGCAAACCCGCCGCGGGCAGGCGCAAGGGATCGAACAGCGCATCGAGATAGGCGATGCCGCGACCGCTCACGAGCGCGACCGCGCCGCCCAAGCGTTCGGCCACGGCGCCGAGCAGCGTCTTCAGTTCGGAGTCGGCGAAGGTGGACAGCGGCGAATCGGTCAACTCGATCAGCGTTCCATCGACATCCAAGAACAAACACCATTCGAGGGACGGCGACGGTGGTGATTTCATCATGAGGCAAAAACATAGCCTACGGCATCGCCGCTGCCAATGGCCTCGAGTGCTTTTTTTGTAATGTAATTCTTACACGGCGAGGCGGGGCAAAAGCCGCGAATGCGGCTGGCAATTTTGCTATTTTGTTGAGCCGCTCCAGACGGAACCCGCAAAATTTCGGTGGGCTCGCGGGGCTGCGCAACGCGGAGGTGCTATGTTCAAATCAGTGATGTTGCGCTTCGTGTTGCCGGTGGCGATCGCATCCTGCGTCGTGGCGTATGTCGGATTGCCCTACATCGAACGGCTGCTGGCCGAATGGTTCAGGTCCGACGTCGAATTGCGCGCGCAATTGGTAATGCATTCGATGGAAGAACCGATCACGGACCTGGTCGAGAAGGGCAATGAAGCCCGGCTGCGCGGGTATCTGGCCAAGATTACCGCCGACGAGCGCCTGCTCGCGATTCTGGTGTGCCGCACCGACGGCTCGACGATCTTCAGGACCGAGCGCGCTCCGGCGGCCATCGCCTGCGACTCGACCGAAGATTCGAAATCCGCCACCACCCGCATCATGCAGCTGCCGTCGGGTTCGGTGCAGATTTCGCGTTTCGATTTCGACGCCGCGGCGCCCATACCGTTTCGCGTGTTGATGCTGCATGACTTGAGTTTCGTCGACCGGCGCCAGCGCACGGCGCGGGATTTCGTGCTGGTGTTCATCGGCATTTCGGTGTTGTTGCTGGCGCTGTTGATCGTGCTGGTGGCATGGCTGCAATTGCGCCGCTGGGTCAAGGTACTGATCGGCGACATTCGCGGCAAGCGATTCCTGGACGACGCCGAGTCGCCGCGCTCCTCATTGCCGATCTTGTCGCAGGTGCGGCAGGTGTTGGCCGAGGCCGAGGAAAAACAGCGCCTCGAAATCGACTTTCACGAGAACTGGACCCCGCAGGCCCTGCGCCAGGTGGTGCGCGATCATCTGAATTCCGCGCAGGTGATCATCGTGTCGAATCGCGAACCGTACATCCACAATCTCGACGCAGATCATCATCCCGTGGTGCAGGTCCCGGCGAGCGGCATGGTCACCGCGCTGGAACCCATCATGCGCGCGTGTTCGGGCGTGTGGGTGGCGCACGGCGCCGGCTCCGCCGATCGCGAGACCGTCGACCGATACGATCAGATTGCGGTGCCGCCCGACGACCCGTCGTACACGCTGCGCCGCGTGTGGCTGACACCGGAACAGGAACAGGGCTATTACTACGGCTTTTCCAACGAAGGACTCTGGCCGCTGTGCCACTTGGCCTATGTGAGACCGGCGTTCCGCGCGGACGACTGGCTGGCATACCAGGAGGTGAACGCCAAGTTCGCCGACGTCGTGGCGGCGGAATCGACCACCGACAGCCCGGTCGTATTGATCCAGGATTTTCATTTCGCGCTGCTGCCGCAACTCATTCGCAAGAGAATCCCCAAGGCGACGATCGCGTTGTTCTGGCACATTCCCTGGCCCAACGCGGAGACCTTCGGCGTGTGTCCCTTCAAGCGGGAAATGTTGCTGCACATGCTGTCGGCCGACATCCTGGGATTTCACACGCGCTATCATTGCCAGAATTTCTTGGGCAGCGTCGATCGCTTCGTCGAATGCCAGATCGACCATGAACACATGACGGTGACCTTGCAGGGCCACGTGTGCCGCGTGGCGCCTTATCCCATTTCGATCGAATGGCCGCCGCGCTGGCTGCAGTTCTTGCCGGATATCGCCGGCTGCCGAGCGGTGGTGCGTGAGCGCTATGGAATCGGCGCCGATGCGTTCGTCGGCTTGGGGGTGGAGCGCTGGGATTTCACCAAGGGCATCATCGAGCGCTTCCAGGCGCTCGAGGTGCTGCTCGACAAGAATCCGCGGCATCGCGGGCGCATCGTGCTGCTGCAGATCGCCGCGCCGTCCCGCAGCCAATTGCCCGCCTACCATGCCCTGCAGGAGCAAACCTACGGCGAAGTGGAGCGAATCAACGCCCGGTTCGCGGAAGGCGCCTGGCGCCCGATCATCTTGATCGACCAACATCAAGAGCCGCTGCGCGTGTTCGAGTTGTACCGCGCCGCCGACTTCTGCATGGTGAACAGCCTGCACGACGGCATGAACCTGGTCGCGAAGGAGTTCGTGGCCGCGCGCGACGACGAGGACGGCGTGCTCATCTTGAGCACCTTCGCGGGCGCCTCGCGCGAGTTGACCGAGGCGGTGCTGATCAATCCCTTCGATGTCACCGAGACCGCGAACGCGATGGAGATCGCCATGCGGATGGGACGGGAGGAGCGCCGCAACCGCATGAGCTTGATGCGCCGCACGGTGAAGGAAAACAATGTGTATCGCTGGGCCGGCCGCATGCTGATGGACGCGGCACGCATCCGCCAGCGGCAGAGCATCCCCTCGGCGGCGCCGCGCTACGGCACCACGGACCGATAGTGTCTCCGGGCACGGGAAGCCGGCCAGACGGGCAGCGGCCCGAACGTCAGCCGCGCGCGTGCTTGGCGGCGAACGAACACAACCGGTCGGCAGCCTCGTTCAATGTCGCATCCTGCTTGGCGATGCACAGGCGCAGCAGCGTCATGGGCGGCGGCGCCGCATAGAACGGCGACAGGGGAATGGTGGCGATCTTCGCCTCGCGGATCAGCCGGTCGGCGAAATCCGTGTCGCCGTCCGCGCTGAGCGCGCGATAGTCGACCAGCTGGAAATAGGTGCCGGCCGCCGGGACGGGCTCGAACCCCGAGCCTCGCAGGCGCCCCGCCAGCAGGTCGCGCTTGGCTTGAAAGAATGCCGCGAGTCCCGCGGCGACCTCGGGAGCCGCCGCGAGATAGCGCGCGATCGCGTATTGCAGCGGCGCTACGATGCTGAAAGTATTGAATTGGTGGACCTTGCGAAGTTCGCGGGTCAGCGCCGGCGGCGCCACGCAATAGCCGATTCGCCACCCGGTCGCGTGCAGCGTCTTGCCGAAGGAGAAGACGGCGAAGCTCGACTCCTTGAGTTCGGAATGCGCCACCACCGACGCATGGCGGCGCCCATCGTAGAGTACGTGTTCGTACACCTCGTCCGCGAGCACGGTGATCGGCCGATCGCGGATCAGAGCGGCGAGCGCGTCCAAGTCCTCGGAACTCAAGACGGTGCAACTCGGATTCTGCGGACTGTTGATGATGATGAGCCGCGTGCGGTCGTTAATCGTGCCGCGCACGCGATCCCAATCGACGCGAAAGGCGGGCGGCGACAGCGCGATGCGCAGGCAGCGCCCGCCCGCCAAACGCACGGCCGGCTCATACGCATCGTAGGCCGGATCGAAGATGATGACCTCATCGCCCGGGCTGACCACCGCCTGGATGGCATCGTACAGTGCTTCGGTTCCGCCGCAGGTGACGGTGATCTCGCTGTGTGGATCGACGCGGCGAGCGTAGCTGCGTTCGAGCTTGGCGGCGATCGCCTCCCGCAACTCGAGCACGCCTTCCATGGGCGCGTACTGGTTGCGGCCCTCGGCGATGACCGCGGTAAGCGACTCCGCCAGGCGCGGATCGATCGGATAATCGGGAAATCCCTGCCCGATGTTGAGCGCGCCTTCCTCGAGTGCGCGCCGCGACATCACCGTGAATATCGTGGTGCCGACGTCCGGCAATTTGCTGCTGAAGCGCATATTCAATTCCTCAAAGCCCGTAGGCCGCCGGCGAGTGAGCGCACGGCGATCCCGCGTTTGTGCAAGTCGCGCGCCGCAGCGAGGCTGCGCTTGCCCGAGGCGCACACCAGCAGGAATGCCCGTCCCGCCGGAAGCGCCCCGGGATTTCGCAGCAGCACCGGCATGGCGATGTGGCGTCCGAGGCTCGGCGCGGCGGCAAATTCGGCTTCGGTGCGCACATCGATCACGTCGAGACCCTGCTGCGCGGCGGCGGCCAGCGAATCGAGTTCGATCTCGAGCGGGTCGATCTCGAGGGACGCGGTTCCAGGCTCGTCCGCCGCGATCTCTCGGATATGCGCGCAGTCGGGCGCGCGGCATTCCGCGCGGCGCGGCGCCTTGAGTTTGACGCTGGAGAAATTCATGAAATCGAGCAGGAGCAGTTCGCCGTCGAGCTGCCCGGAGATTCCGACCAGGATTTTCAAGGTCAGCAACGCCTGCAGGGCGCCGAAGGCGCCCGGTACCGGCCCCAACACTCCAGCCTCGGCGCAGTTGCCGACGATGCCGTCGGCGATCGCGTCGGGCCACAAACAGCGCAGGCACGCATGGTCAGCCTGCGGTTTGTAGACCTGCAATTGCCCCTCGTATTGATAGACGCTGGCGAACACGGCGGGCCGCTCGGCAAGGACCGCGGCGTCATTGATCAGGTACTTGGTGCGAAAATTATCGCTACAGTCGACCACGACGTCGTAGCGGCGCACGAGGGCCAGCGCGTTGCTCGAGTCGAAGCGCGCGGCGTGGGTTTCGACTTGCACGGTCGGGTTGATTCTCTGGACGGCCGCCCGGGCCAGGTCGACTTTCCTTTGACCCACTTCGGCGAGGGCGTAAATCGGCTGGCGATGCAAGTTGCCGGGCTCCAGAGTGTCGGCGTCGACCAGTCCCAGAAAACCCACGCCGGCGCCCGCGAGATATTGCAATACCGGACTGCCGAGGCCGCCGGCGCCGACGATGAGCGCTCGACTGCGCGCGAGCGTCGCCTGGCCTACTGCGCCGACTTCTTTCAGCAATGCTTGGCGTGAATAGTCGGGCTGCACCGCGCGCCGCTCATTCGATGACCGCTATCGGAGCGGCCGAGACGGTGAACTGAGCGGCGTCGTGGTCGTGAGAATGCCGCGGTCCCGCCGCGCAGCGTTCGCAGTTCACCCACCCGGAATCGCCGTTGCGATAATGTTCCTTCTTCCAGATCGGCACGCGATGTTTGACTTGATCGATGATGAAGCGGCACGCGTCGAAGGCTTCACCGCGATGCACGGAGCTGACCCCGACCCACACGGCCATGTCGCGCAGATCCAAGACGCCGAGGCGATGGATACACAGCGCGTGCTTCACGGGGAAGCGGCGGACTGCGTCGGCGACGATGCGCTCGCCTTCCTTCAGCGCGAGCTCGGCGAAGGCTTCGTATTCGAGCCGGGTCACCTCGAGTCCCTCGTTATGATCGCGCACCCACCCCTCGAAGCTGACGTAGCCGCCGGCACCTGGATCGAGGAGCTCGCGGCGCGCCGCTTCGGTGTCGATGGCCGATTCGGTGAATCGAAAGCGCATCAGCCGCCCGCCACCGGTGGGATGAATACCACCGCGTCGCCGGCGCGCAGCGGGCGGGACCAATCGCTGAACTCACTGTTGACGGCGACTTTCAATTGGTCCCGCGACAGGGTAAATCCATGACGGGCGGCCAATTCGCCATACAGGTCCGCCGGCGTGGCGGCGGCGGTTTCGAGGGTTTCCTCGGAACGTCCCGCCTGCTCGCGCATCAATGCGTAATATTGGATTTTGAGCTGCATATTGGACCCAGAAACGATCGGCTCGATGGCGGCCGGTTCGATGGCCGCCAGGGCCTTCGCATATTCCTCGGGTGTGTTGACGTTGTCGAGCGCGCGCGGGTCCGCGGGCGCCAGCAGTCGCGCTGCGTGACGGATGAGAAATTTTCGCGGGCACCGGCCGCCCGCCTCCTGATACGACGCGAGCGCGGCCGCGGCAGCCGGCTCCCAGATGGCGCACAAGGGTTCCGGCAGACCGTCGTGCGCACTCATGAAGGCCGTGGCGAGAGCCGCCGCATCGCGCTCGCGGAGCAGCTGCGAGAGGGCGACAGCGGAGAGAAACGGCAGATCGCAGGCCATGACCAGCCAAGCCGCTGACGGGAAAGCCGCGAGCGCCGACCGGATGCCGACGATCGGTCCTTCGCCGGCGACGGAGTCGACGATGAGCGGATGCTGTGCGCGGGTCGGGTCGGCCGCTTGGCCCGGGCGAACCGAGACGAAGACCCGCGTGAGGTGCCGGCTCGCCAATTCGAAGGCTCGATCCAGCTGGGGCTCGCCCAAATAGCGGAGCGCGGCCTTGTCGCGCTGCATGCGGGTACTCGAGCCGCCGGCGAGGATCAAGCCGTACACCGGCGCCGCGTTCAGACCTGAGGGCGCGGTGCTTGGACCTGAGGGTGCCGTGCTCTGGCCTGAGGGTGCGGTGTTGCCGGTGTCGTTCACGGCGCAGCCTGCGAGCTGTAATTGTGTTTGCCGCCGTGCTTGGCCAGCAAGCGCAGGTCGCCGATGACGATGTCGTGGGACAGGGCTTTGCACATGTCGTAGACGGTCAGCGCCGCGATGCCGGCGCCGGTGAGCGCCTCCATTTCGACCCCCGTTTTGTGGTGCACGCTGACCGTGCACTCGATCAAGGCCGTATCGCCGTCCAACTCGATGGTGATGCGGCAGTTCTCGATCCCCAGCGGATGGCAAAACGGGATCAACTCGTGCGTGCGCTTGGCGCCCATCACCCCCGCGACGATCGCCGTGTCGAATATCGGACCTTTCGGCGAACGCAGGCCGCTGTCGCGCAGCGCCGCGGCGACCGGCGCGGGAAAGCGTACCCTCGCTTCGGCGGTGGCGGTTCGCTTGGTCGCGGTCTTCTCACTGACATCGACCATGGTCGGATGACGCTCCGCATCCAGATGAGTGAAGCTCATGGAATCAGCCGCCGATGTAATTCATTTCGATTTTCTTCGATGGCGGCGCGTTGCGGCGCAGTTCGTCGCGCACCTCGCTGTAGCGATCGGTGCGGACGCCCCAGGCGCCGCGGATCAGTCGCAGCATCTCGGCGTCGTCGGCGCCGCCCCGCAGCGGCGCGCGCAGATCGAGCCCCTGCGTCGCGAACAGGCAGGTGTAGAACTTGCCCTCCGAGGACAGCCGCGCTCGGCTGCAGTCACCGCAGAACGGCTGGGAGACCGAGGAGATGAATCCCACCTCGCCGGCGCCGTCCACGAATCGCCAGCGCTGCGCCACCTCGCCGCGATAGTTCCGCGAGATCGGCTCGATCGGCCAGCGCTGGTGGATGCGGGCGGCCAACTCGCGCGACGGCACCACCAGATCGGGGCGCCACTCATTGCGGTTGCCCACATCCATGAACTCGATGAATCGAACGATCACCGGCGAGCCGCGGAAGCGTTCGAGCAAATCGAGCGCCGTGTGATCGTTCAGGCCGCGCTCGATGACGGCATTGACCTTGACCGGCGCGAGGCCGGCGGCGATCGCCGCCTCGATGCCGCCGAGCACTTCCTCGAGAGCGCCAAAGCCGCCGCTCATGCGCGCGAACACCTCCTTGTCCAAGGTGTCCAAGCTCACGGTAACGCGCCGCAGACCGTTGGCGTGCAGTTCGACCGCGTGCCTGCCCAAGAGAACTCCGTTCGTCGTCAACGCAATGTCGTCGATGCCGGGAATGCCGGTGAGATCACCGATCAATTCGGCGAGGTTGGCGCGCAGCAGCGGCTCGCCGCCGGTGAGCCGCAGCTTGCGAACGCCTAGGTTTGCGAACAGCCGTGAGAGTCGCGCGATCTCCTCGAACGACAGCCGTTCCGCCGACTGCAAGAATCGATAGCTGTCGTGAAATTGTTCCTTCGGCATGCAGTACGGGCAGCGGAAGTTGCAGCGGTCCATGACCGAGATGCGCAAATCGTGAAGCGGGCGCCCCAGCTGATCGACGGCATGGCGGGGGTCGCGAATGTGGTGGATGACGGCGGTCATGGAAGCCTCATGTTACCAGCGCTTCGAAGTTCAGGGCGGACTGGGCTCCCGGCGCACGCCGCCGGAACGTCTGGGCCAGGGCGGCTCCCGGGCGGGTCAGCGTTACCAGCGGTACAGGGAGCTCACGAAGCCCTTCGGGTAGGTATTAGGCCCGGGCGG
>Ga0209611_10002934_pt1 | contig 29865 bp, 11 predicted proteins | sample S1TSphgellanicum_3_FD_187693 | JGI IMG/M metagenome (GOLD analysis project Ga0209611, IMG submission 187693) | Host-associated microbial communities from peat moss isolated from Minnesota, USA - S1T2_Fc - Sphagnum magellanicum MG (SPAdes) (version 2) | ecosystem: Host-associated > Plants > Peat...
ATTTTTCCTTTAAAAAAAAAAAAAAAAAAAAACTGTATTAGTTTGATTTTTCCTTGCATTGCCTTAAAGAAAATTAAAAATTAAAAACTGTAGTAGTTTGATTTTGCCTTGCATTCCCTTTAAATAAAATTAAAAATTAAAAAACCATATTAGTTTGATTTTGCTTTGCATTCCTTTAAAGAAAAAAAAGAAAGAAAAAAACCATAGTAGTTTGATTTTGCCTTGCATTCCCTTAAAGAAAACAAAAAAATTAAAAAACTGTAGTAGTTTGATTTTGCTTTGCATTCCCTTAAAGAAAATTAAAAATTAAAAAACTGTAGTAGTTTGATTTTGCTTTGCATTCCCTTAAAGAAAATAAAAAAATAAAAAACCATAGTAGTTTGGTTTTGCATTGCCTTTGTATTTATGTATCTATGGAGGTGTTACGGTTGTAAACTCCCTATGCCAAAGGGCCTAGCCCTAATGGTATAGGCCCGACATGACCTAGCACTTGCATTGGTACCTTCAACCTCTTGAATTTGAAGTATTTAATTGGCTATATTTAACTTGTAGAATTGTTAGATGTGACCTCAAAGAAGTTGATTTGGTCTTTATGAATAGATAGATTTTCTTGAACCCTTCCTTGTGTTAAAACTTCTTTAGGTCACGCCACACCTAGTGGTTGGGCCTTCCCTCTAACACGACCTTAACATTAGGTTTAAGGCCATGTAGTTTGAATGTTGACGATCACCATCATGAAACATACCTAGTTGTTTTCGTTTTTTTGGGGTTGTTGTTAACATTTTGCATTTTGTGTTTTGTTGCCATAGCACAACAATGTGAAGTTTGATGACCTTGACTTTCCAATGTTTTAGTTTGTGGTAGAGAAAGTGATAGCACTACTTTGACGTGAGAATGTGAAGCCTAGATTTGGATTTTTTGACATCTTCAATACTCTTAAGGTAAAGTTATCTTGTGTTTGTGCAATTATGTTTGTGCATCTCTATTTTGCATCCTTGGTGTTGTCACAACACATGATTCAAATAAAATCCTTTCTTTTTTTGCTTATAAATTAAATAATGGCTTCCTGTGTTGCATAACCATCAAAAGTCTCTTGATATTGCACATTGTTTGTTTCTACAATACAATAATAATTTTGCACCAACTTTATATATATATATATATATATATTGGCCTTGATATGTTGTTTGTTGCAATTTACAAGTGTAGGGGGAGAAGGTGACACATTTGTTCATTATAAAGCAACAACATATCAGTTGTGAAGAGACTTGAAAACAAGGCATGTCACTAGAAAAAACCTTACCTTCTATTTCCTTCACAAGGTCTACAATTTGTAGGATTTCTTTCAGTTCATTGTAAATTGATTAAAAAATAATTTAGTTAAAACTATAGATATGAAGTTTTGTTTTGCTCCTTGTGTATTCTATTGCTTTTGAAAGGAAAAATTTCCCCTTTCTATGTAGCTTTTGAAGCATTATTTTAAAATTGTTATAGGTTTATTTGTGTGCATTTGAGAGAACTAGATTACCATGATTAGTCACTACTATTGAACAATTTTGCCCTATGATCAAAGTCTTGTATGAGACATCAAAGTCCACTAGTGATTCAAGCATGCTAGTTGAAGAGTTGGGCATAAATTTATAGCAAGGTTTTCAAAAATTGTGAATGTCCACCATGTTACATGATTACATGATGTCTTGTACCTTGTTAATGATTGGTGAAAAGCTCAAGCATTAGGCTCAAGCCTTGTTCAACAACTTGGTTTAACCATTTCTTGTTATAGGTGAAAGTAGGTGGATCCAACACGTTCAAATGTCAAAAAAAACATTTTAAAACACATGTAACTAGGTGAAACCTTTGATTTCAAAACATGATACCAAGTAGTTTGTCAAGAAGAAGGATGGCGCCTTGCAAATGTGTGTTTATTATTGTGGCTTGAACCTATTTACCATTAAGAATTGATATTCTTTACCTTTGAACTAAGGATTACTAAATCTATTGAATCACATAAAAATGTACACCATGATTGATATACATGGAACATACAATTTGGTGCATATTCAAATGAAAGACAACATTCCAAGCATGTTATTGCCATTTCAAATATGTCATGATGTCCATTGAACTTATAAATGCACCATTGTCTTTCAACACCTAGTGAACAATTATTTTCATGAATATTTGGATGATTTGTTCCATCAATAACATTCTCATTTCCTCCAAGAACATGGAGGACCATGAGCAACATGTATGTCTTGTTTTGGACAAGCTCAAGGAAGTCAAGCTTTACACCAAATATGAGTTTAGTGAATTTCATGAAACCATTCAAAGTGGAATTCTTAGGTTACATCATCTTTGGAGATGGCATTTGCATGAACTTTTGTTCATGATGTTCAATGTTTCATTGTGCATTAATCCACAATAGTGGCCCCCCTTATTCGTTTAATTAAAAATGATTAGCCTTTTGCATGAATTGAAATTAAAACACAATGCCAAAACATGGCATTTAGGATTTCATAAACAACTAAATTTGTAGTCATTTATGCCATTTATGATTACACATGATTGCATGATTATGTAATCCAAACACACACATTGTATTTATCATTAATCATATATATGTCGTTAATTGCAACTACCATTTGTGATTATGTCCTGCATGACTATAATCATTCTTACCATAGTCGTGGAAGACACCTCCAATGGGCTATTTTTATTTTCAAACTATAAATCAATAGATTTTTAAAATTTAAATCCTTGTTGCCACATGGTTGGCCTAAGCAACCTAGACCTAAATGTTAATAACATGTTACCATATGGCAATTTTGGCGTCATAAATATTCTTTTGTTTAATTATGTCTTATTACATGGCAACCTATTATGAAATTTTTGTTATCCAATTATGAACTACCCATGGCAACCTAATGTTACAATTTGATTTTTTTGGCCCAATTGTGTGATACCATGTGGCAAATAAGACCTAGTCAAACAAGGCTAGGTGATCTAGCCTAGAAAGCTTAACCTAGGCAACACACTTAAAATATGAGCTTAAGTAGGCTACCTAGGTAGGGAACATAGGTAAATTAAGTTTACATTGTAAGTTTGATGACTTGAACCCCTCACTTCTATTTTGAAAGTTCAAGTTTTTAACCATTTTAACACAATTTTTTTTTATGTGACAAAATTATCCATCGCACAAATATAAAAAATATATTAATGCAACCTAAGTAGAAAAGTTTATACACTAGGCAAACCTAGGCTATTCAATGCCTATTTAAATTAACCTAGGTATACATAGGCTAACCTAGGTTATGTAGGATAACCTTGGACCATGACTTAGGCTATCATAAGCTTAATCTAAAATAACCTATAATAGCCTAGGTTGACCAAAGCTAGCCTAAATTAGTTTAGGATGACTAAGGTTAAATTAGGTTGAGTTAACTTAACTTAACCGTAGGCTAACCCTAGGTTAACTTAAACTAACTTAGGCCTCCTTAAGCTATCATAAACTAACCTAGGCTAAACTAGGTTGACTTAAATTAAACTTATGTTAACTAAGGCTAAACATAGGTTAACCTAAGTTAAATTTAAATTAGCCTTGGTTAAATTTTATTTAAATGTAAATTAACCTAGGCTAACTCTAGGTCAACCTCAGGTTAACAAAAGCTATTTTAGATTATTGATGGCTAAAACTTAAAATTAGACTAACCTAAGTTAAATTAACTTCGGTTGAGCTTATACTTTAAATCTAGGTTAAACAAAAATTTGGCTAAACCTTGGCTCAACCAAAATATGGTTAAACCTTTGTTAAATTTTAATTAAACAAAAATTTGGTTAAACTTTGGTTAAATTAAAATTTGGTTAAAATTTTGTTAAACTTGGGTTAACCCTTGGTTAAACAAAAACTTAGTAAACTTTGGGTAAACTTTGGCTAAATTAAAACTTGGCTAAACTTCAATCAAAATTGGTTAAACCTTGGCTAACCTTTGGTTGAACTGAATTTTAAATAAAATTTGGGTAAACCTTGGTTAAACTTAAAATAACTTAAGTTAACTTAAGCATAAAAGGTCACCTAGGTAGGATAACTTAGGCACACATAGGGACATATAGGCCAACTTAGGTTAACCTTGGTTAATTAATGCTACTTAGGTTTAATTTTCCCATGACAGCTTATTAAATTAGTCTATTTAGGATAATCTAAATTGCTTAGATTATGACACGTGTCACATTTCTGAAAATAATTATAACTCTTGTAGTCATAATTGTAATGATATATTCATTTGTTTAACTATAGTCATATAAATGGTTGCAATTCACATCCACATTCAATTACATGATTAAGTTTGGACTTTAGTCTCAAATTGTCATAATCATAAAAACCGTGTTTTGGTGTTGTGAAATTGCCTTCCAATTTTTGAAGGTTTCTTTCACAATTGCCCCATTTTTTGATTCATGTAAACCTTTCTAGAGCATTTATCTTAGAGACAATTATTTCTAACTTTGCATTAGGCATTGTGTTATCACAACTTGGAGAAGATGACCTTTTCTATCATATCAATTTTCATTTTTGTAAGTTATCTTTTACTAAATGGCATTGAGCAAAAGCACCTCTCACATTTTCATAGGCACATGGTTTGTTGATATCGCCTTCCCATCAATTTTTCCACTACTTACCCCACAATGATTATTGTTGCAACTTTAAAAAAAAAATTAGGTCAATGAAATAAAGCTTTGTGTTGTTGTGAACCCACAAAATAAAATGATTTCTTCCATTAATGCCCTAAACAACAAGTTTAATGACAAGATGCACATAAGTCTTGGACTAATCATTTACCTAATTTGCAAGGCATTTTCCCCTAACCGGATGTAGCACTTGGGTCCATTATCAATTGGGGCACCAAAAAGGAATGTTCAATTTTTAAAGGACTCAAAATGAGAACTTTAGATTTTTCTTTTATTTGCATCATTATAATTACATCACCACAATTATTTAAGCATTTTATCTATTTACATCAATTAAAATGATGTCATATTAAATGAATAGAAGTATTTAAAAATAGATTGGAGACTTTATAAATGTCCTTTTGAGTCCTTTAAACTAATAGTATCAAGTGTCCAAATTGCACTTCATTTTTTTAAAAATCAAAATGAATTCATTAAATAATGAATTGGATGTCAATTTATTTATTGAATAAATAATGCTTACATCTATGTTTGGCAATTTTCATTCAATGCATTTGATTACATAATAAAACATATGAAAATTTTGAAGGCAACATAATTCAATAGTTGGGGTTACAAAAATAAAGACTATTTTTTTGGCCATTTGGTTTTTCTTTTTCTTCTTTTTTTGTTACTCACTAGGCTTAAAAATTGTAACTCAAAATGTAGGTCCCATGTGCATAAAATAACCATGCCAAAAAAATAAAAATAAAAAAACCAAAATTTCCATGCAAATTTATTCAAACATGATTTACATTTTTGGGTTTGAGCCAAAGTTTATATGCAGATTGATGTACACATGTGAAAAATCATCAACACCACATGAATTATCTTATTTTGGAATATTCAAATTTTATCATTTAAATTTTTCTTGTGTAAAATCTATTTACTATGAAAATTCATTTAATATGATGAATCTTGGATGATTGGTTTTATATTTTAATAATTTTCAAAATATTTTTTGGCCTACATCTTTTTAAAAAACCTTTTTGAATTTAATATTATGATCTTGGTGGTCACCAGGTGTTAATTCGATTTAATTCCCATTTTTAAAGATGATATGTATTCAAATTAGCCTTCATATTTTCTATTTTATTTTTGTAGCTCTATTAATAATTAATTTATGTTTTTTCTTAGCAATTTGGTGACCACCAAACAATTAATCTAATATCTTCTATAGATTGTTCACACTCTTCTAAATTAGTTTGATTTTGTAATTATCCTATTGACCACTAGGTTCAATTTACAATTTTAATACCTTTTAAAATTGTCCAAAATATTTGTTATTATTTTTGGACTTTTTAAAAGTCAAGAATTAAATAAATACATGTTATAAACCCTAGACATCACACCAAAGGTGTGTGTCTCATAACTTATAACTTTTGATGCATATCACACAACTTGTTTGCCTTAAACCCTATCCTTGTCAGTATAAAGATAAGATATATGAATTAATATTGTCTTACACTTTTTGTGTGACAAAAATATGAGGCAACTTCCTTGATATTTAATGTTCTTATGAGATTCTAAAAGCAACTTGAATTTGATATATACAAACGAATTATTTGATTTGGGCAATTTTGAAGGAAAGAATATGTAATGCACCATAGGCAATTATTATAGGGCTTCATAACCTTGATCTCAAGCACATAAAAAACTAAAGCTAGATTGACCTCCTTGCTTGCATGAAAACAAACCTAAAAATTTATTGTTTTACAAATCAAACAAGATTGAGAGTCTTTACATTGCTTAATCAAATTATAAGAATTAAAGTAGAAAACTAACAAGGGAATGGTGGGTCAAACCTCTTGAGATGCCACCACCCTTAGTTCTTTGTCACATCTTGGGGGCTCCAAACAACTAGATACATTGCTAGATGTTTGTGCCATTTTGTTGACACACTTTCCACTTGTGGCATTTCTTATGAATTTTCATTTGTCATTGTGGGTTGAAGACTTTGGAATTTGCACACATTTCACACATTAATAAACATAATTCATAAACACCAATACTTAAACATTATCACATTAAATCAAAAGAAATAATATGGCATTGTTGTTTTTGTAGTTCAAGAAAAGTTCATTCACAATATCCCAATCTTTCACAAACCTTTTAAATTTATTCCTTAAACAATGTTTAGGAATGAAAATTTCAAATTTAGTGTCACAATTACACAAAAACAATTCTCAATGCTAACCATGTTTGATTTCCTCCTAATAGTTTCGGGACCTTTTGACAATTTGATGTAACCCTCATTACCAACCACAAAACATATTATAAACAAAGTGATTATTTATTTATTTTCAAATTTGGGTTGTGATGTGCCTTTTAAGTTTGGTTTGCATTTGATTTGCTTATTATAAACCATTTTGGATCCAATTTGTACTATTGGATTTTTTTGGGGTGTGTGCATTAACAAGTTCTACTTGATAAAGAAAAAAAGAGAAAAATTTGAGAAAGTTTTGACCTTCACAAGTTCCATAACTCATAATTTAACATGTAACATGGTTTGTTTCAAAACATATAAGGATTGGATTAAAAAAAGAACAAGTTGGGTTTGCCATTACCCAAACTTACACCTTACCATATGTAAACGGCAAGTCAAAACAACCACCAAATTGGTACATTTGATAAAGATTCAAAATCCATGCAACCCCTCAAACCATAAAGTTTACCATAACAACTAATTACTTGTTGGATTCAAGATACTCAATGTTACTTCGATGGTCATGGTAGCATGATGCCAAAGTATTCCACAATCCAAAGTTTGCCACCGCTAAAAGGAACACAACTAGTCACTATTGAAGGCAATGGTATTGTTGGACACATGCATCACTATTGTTGCCACATGCTTCAGTCATAACACTAAATGCCACATGATTTTGTGGTGCTATGACTTTCTGGGTGGTATAACAACCATAGAGGAAGATATAATGTCTGTGAATGAATTGAATTGAATTGGGATTGTCATGTTATCGCATGCAAAGGAAGGCCCGAAATCATGCATTGAAGCAAGTGAAACTACGGTAGATGAAAGGGTACCAAACCCTCTTGCAATGGACATTGCAAGAGTAATTAATCGTATTGCAAAGCCAACATGAGCCATCTCTACATCATAAGCCATCAAAGCTTTGAAACTTTGAGGTGATGCAAAAGAGAAGCTAATTAGGGTAGAAGATTGGCCGGGAGTTTAACTAAATAATTCTAAAAGAATCCAAAATTGTTAGAGGGCCACCCAAAGACAAATGAGAAAACATAGCCAACCTAGCTAGGATGTTGGAAAGTTATGGGGGGCGTCAGAATGCAATGCAAGTAAAAGACACAAGAGATAGATCTATTGTAGGTTCATGTGAAAACACTCAAGGAGGAAAATGAACTTGTCATAGGGATACAAAACACTTTACACAAAGAAAAATTCGGCATTACTTCAGAAGATGAAGACACTCGAATTTCTGAAAGTTCAAAGGTTTATGCAATGTTCTTACAGATCCTGATTTTGTGCTACCAAATATGAGAAAGCTTTCCATTTTGGCGAGGAAGCTGGAGGCAGCAGTTTCTGCATCAACAGCATCTAATGGTGTAGTAACCCAAGATTGTTCTCAGCACAAAACTCACACCACCTTCACAGCAAACACCTCATGTATTGGGTGCTCAGTCAATACAACCCTGGCAGCTGCAAACTTTCTCACAAAGACTAGGTACTACAAAGAAAAGAATTGGCTTCCAGACAAGAGTGGGTGGTTGACTACATGCACTGTGAGCAACCAAAGCAAGGCAAAGCTGTGAAAATACATGTAACAACAATGTGAGACTATACAGCTTTTGGGTTCCTAAATGGTGCTGGAAGAATAGAGTGGAACTCTTGGATTCCAGCCAATTTTCATGAGATTCACACAAGAAGACCAGTAAACATAGTAAACAGAGTAAACAGACAACAAAGAAAAGATTCCTGCCATGATCCTAGCATGTTGAGATGAAAGGAGAACACAGCGGTGCACTTACAGTGGAAATGCCAGTGCCCATCACAATATCTGATCTGATGGGGATGTCAGCATCATACAAGCCCAAAAAAGGTCAAGTCTTTTGATATCCTGCATCAGATAAAATTCGTCATAAGCTAGCCATTAATTCAGAAAGGCTATTTCCTCAAGACTAGAGAAAGAACCATCATTGTTGTACAGTGATTGTAAATGAACTCCAGCATGACAGGATACAGACAATTCAGCATTGTGGTGAAAACAAAAATAAAAACCCATACCATCACATGTTTTGAAAGTTTTGCTGCAGGCCACTCTAGAGATCTGTTCAAGCTGTATTCACATTTTGCTGAATCTAGATGTACAATTGAGATTGAAGACCTCATAGGTATGGATTTATTTACAAGAAAAATTGATGATCTACAAAGCCAAATATTGAAAGAAAATAGAAGATACCAACCTGAATAGACAATTCCAAACAATTCCAGCAGCCCCCACAGCTATTTTCACCAAGTCAAACACAATAATTCAGTAACTCCTACATCCACCTGCAACCAGCAGAACTGCACTCAAAGCTCCAGTATGTTAATAAGCAGACAACAAGACAGAACTGCAAAAATGCATAAAAACTGCAGATGAAGGTCATCAAGCTTCAAACTTGATATCCTGCAAGTGTAAAAGTTGAAGATGGAGGAGTTAGGAGAAAGGAAATCTGAGAGATATGCTGTGAGAGTGGAGAAACTGACCTAGTAGACACTGACCTAGTTCGTTGCTCTAATCTATTGTACCCTAGAGGATCCCAAACATGAATGCCTAACAGCAGTATCCATGTTACTTCTTGCACACCGCAAGGGAAACCCAAAAAAATAAAAGTGAGTTTCCAACTTGTGATTAAAGAAAATCTGACTCTGATTCCGCATGCATGACCCAAAAGTTAAGGTCAGTGTGCACACTCACATAACTGCAAATTGGAGAAAATCTTAAGTTTCTTCAAAAAGGTTCCCAGAATTTAGGATTTTGAGAATTTAGGATTCTGGAAGCAAAGAGTTTTATATAGTACAAGCTTTCCTGAGACCTTGTTCCATCAGCTAAAAGAGACCAGCAGTTGTCCACACATTCACCTATAGAACTATGCCTGACCAATAAACATAACTGCAATTGGAGAAAATCTTAAGTTTCTTCAAAAAGGTTCCCAGAATTTAGGATTCTGGAAGCAAAGAGTTTTATATAGTACAAGCTTTCCTGAGACCTTGTTCCATAAAAGAGACCAGCAGTTGTCCACACATTCACCTATAGAACTATGCCCAACCAATAAAGTAGAAACAAGCAAGCAATTATCTGCAGCCCAAAGTTTTACACAGGCTTCGCCTCTACCCTAAACCATATACTCAAACCATTATTGCAAGGCTCCAAGCAGTTCATCAGCCAGTTCCTCAATCCTGTCTGCTTCCATGGTGTCATTTCCATAGAATGTTTGGGCATTGGATACCATTAACTTTACATCATGTTCAAAGGCTTGAACACTGTGATAGTAATCCCTCTCCACACGAGCACTTATTGTATCAAATGACAAAGGCAACGCAATCCTGCACAACAAAGGAATTTGAAACACTTAGCTTCCTAAACCCTAAACCCTTTCTGAAGGCAGAAATCTTCTAAGTAGTCATAACTGGGGTAACTTTAGTCTCTCAACCCCCTCCCTCAAAAAGAGTCAGAAGACACTGAGTTCCAACCCATGTGGAGAATGGGTTCACCACCCAATGATGGTCTTATTATGCAGGGTGCCTACTAAGCATGGATTTGCACCTGCAAGAACTTGCAAGGGGCGCCTTGTGCATATACACTATATGAATTCTTACCATGAAAGGAACAACCCCTAGTACACATATAGCAATATAAACATCAGATGTAAGAACACATTTGATGACAGTTTGCAATTCTGGTACCTGTTTATATACTCAATATTATACATGTCCTCCTGCAGTTTTTCCAATCCAAACTCATTCTGCAAGGAACCACAATTGTTACTTGAGCCAGCCAGCCAACCCCCTTTACACAATGCTATTGGGTTTCAGCAATCAAGTGAAGGAACAAGAAGTTGTGCAACAATTTCAACACAAATCCGTGTAAAAGATACCACAAAAGTGGAGACCAGAATTGAAAACCTTCTGTACAGCATTGTATTGAAGCTTGTCAAATATAGTTTTCAGTGACTCCTTCTGTGGCTCATCAATGCTGGGTGACTGCCAGTCCTCAAGGTTGTAGTTCTTCTCAAATAGCTCCCAAGGGCTATGAGCAGTTGGCTCTGCTGATGACCCTTTATACATGACATGGTACATTTCCCACGGGCTCTCTGGAAACTCGGGTGACTTGGGCTTCAGAAGTTTGATTCGACCCTCCCACCAGCTTCCAGCTTTCCCATTTTCTTCACATGCCCACCACACTTGGCAGTGATCCCGAGCCCTCCATCCTTTGTTCATGGAGGTATCATATCGGGTCCTTTCGACAAGAAAATCTGGGTGATCGGTGAGTTCCAGCAAAGTGAGATTGAAGCTTTTGCCATAAACTTCAGAACTCACGTCGGTGAACTGAAGCTCAAGTTTGCAGCTTGTCTTTTGTGATGGCTTTTCAATCACATAGTCCAAGCTAATAATGCGACAAAATTCAACAGCACCAACTGGCTTCTTTAGGATTCTCCAGGGGCCCTTCTCATCCAACTTTGCCTTTTGAAGAAACTCCTGATGTCCCTGTTGAAAATTCATTGGAAAGGTAGCTTAGGTGAGAAAATTTCCTACTGAATTTAATTCCCAGAATGTCCTAGAATGCAGAAATCTTGACTAAGTATCCCTGCACTGAATTACTTGAGATCCTAAATCGTTAGCCATGCACTATAACCTAAACCATATAACCTACTGTCATGGCCATACCACAAATAGCTGGTGTCAACCCTGACAAATAGGACATTCTCACCTGCCGTAGATACACAACCTCATCACCGAATTGGGGGATGAATCTGGTACCCAGTTCCACCTCCTCTGTCAAAAGCCATGCCACAGTATCCAATGTACGAGATCTGGTGGCAAATTTTCGGCTCCGCCGGCCCCCTCGCTGTCCCCAAGTTCCAAAATCACCTTGTCTGGCCATTCCTTTCTCTCTCTGAGAAACATTCTGCCTCTGATGGCCTGTCAAGTGCCATGCTTTCTCATTGCCATAATAATCAAGACGATGATCACACTCAAAGCTACTTTCCTTTCCTTCCTCTTTTGGAGCCACTTGGGAGGACCTTGGCTCAGTCCAGGAGGGTCGCTCAATATCACTACCACTTAGAGTGGCATCCGTATTGTTAGCAGGCTGACGGGGGCGTAAGCATCTAGCACTAGTAGAACCATTCTGCCATGATTTACTCCCATCCTTGATCAGAATCTCCTTCTCTTCCCCCCACATTGATGATGCCCCTGGTGTACTCTCTGCTCCTGAAATGGCCTGAGTTGGTTGCTCATGATTCCCCCTTGAGCGTGTCTCACAGTGGTTTTCATCAAGGGCAGATGGCATGCGTCGGACCCTTCTTGTTCTTGATGAGGTTTCAAGGTTATTTAATTGCTGTCGCCTCTCACTAGTTGAGGCTTGTCCAGTATAAGACCCAAGCTTCCCTAGAGCCTGATGATGTCTCTGTGTATGGTGCCACCCTCGACTAACTTCTGCACTCTCGTCAGCAGTATCTTGCTCTCCTGAGTCACTCCAGTCCTGAATACTTGGACATGTGTCATCACAAAGATCACTGTGGCTGGTTCCCTTATCACCTTCCTCCTAATTTGCAAGGATAGGCACACAACCCATGAGCAGTAGTCATAAATCATCTTTTGTAAAACACAAACAAGAAATACCCACAAGATGATAATGTCACATGTCCGATTCAGTAACAAAAAAAGACAGTCACAGACAAATACAAAACCGACATATGAAGAGAAACAAAGCTCCTACCCTAAACCCCATTCATGACGAACATGATGGACAGAAACAAGGGTAATCAGACAGATGTTCTATAAGTTCCAGCCAAGCCAAACCCAAAAAACACAACAATAATGAGTGTGGTTATATCCTAGTAAGTCACTCACGAAGAATCAGAGACCATCATCAACTTCATCACAAATGGCATGACTAAACCCTAACTCCCCATTGACTGACTTCATCACCTCTTGACAGTGGGTGACAAAACTTAGGGCAAAACAACTGTACAAAACTCTGCATCCTAAGTTTTTGTAAAATTTCCAGAAGTGACAGGAAGACTCAGTTGTTGTGTCTGAACAAAAGGATAGTGGTCTGAACAAAAGAGTAGTTGTAGGGTAAAAGGTCTGAATTCAAAGTTGAGTGTAGAGGAAGGAGCTTACTTGGTCATCACCATGATTCTGTTCATCTCCCATGGCTTCCCATTCTGCAATCAACCTTGTTGGCTGATGATGACGAATTCTGGATGAAGAAGGCTTGTCCACAATCACCCGACTTCTTGTGACATGTAATGTTGGTGCCCTCTCTTGCAGAGCCAGACATGACTCATGATGCTCTTCAACATCCACCTGCTCCTCATCACTGTTTGGCAGCACTGATCTCACTGAAAGCTCCTGCTCTGTATCAGAATCCTTGGCTTGCAAAAACTCCTCAGTAGATGCAGCAACATGAACTACTGATTCTTCTAGAATATTATTTCTGTCGTGGACATCCATGTCTTGAGAATTCTTGTTGGCTTGACACCCAGTATCTGCAGTTCCATCATCCGTGTATTCACTACTTGCCTTTTTAAAGTTCATGTCCTCAGTGTCCATGTTTTTGTTCTGTCCATCACGAAGGTGATCTTGTTCGTCCTTTCGTTGATGGCTTTGGGCTTCACCCTCTAGATTCTCACCAATACCAGCTTCTGCATCTGTAGCAGTTTGCAGAAGATCATCCTCTACATCACAAATCACAAATTTGGAATATTGTGGCCTGCCAAGGGTGCGTCTGTTCCCCATGCTCCATGTTGGTAGTTCTGCAAAATACGATGCTTCCAAGCCCTTATTTTCAACACATGTTTCACTCTTGCTTTTGCCATCTTCTGGGTGGTTTTGTGTTTCCATAAAATCCAGTCCCTTGTTGACTTGGTGACCTAGATTATTCTCATGTCTGTTTTCCTTCACCAAGACATCCCCATTGTCTGCACAAGGCTTCAGAGGGCTTGCAACCGCTGCTAGTGTACAAGTTCTTTTATGTTGCGCCCCATCAGAGTTGCACATGCTGTCAAGTTTTTGAACCATTGAACAAGTTTCATCACAATTTTGCACAGCTTGCAAGCTGTTACTCCCACTACCATGGTGCGTTCTTCTGTCATTAGGATATCCATTACTGAATTTTCCCACCTTCGCTTTTTTCCGTTCCTGCTTTAGATTCTCATCATGAGACATGTTCACATAAGCTGTTGGGAAGCCTTCATCAGAATCAGACAGTATTGCCTTTCCATTGTTAGTCCATGTCTCCCTTGGAAGAGCCAGTTTGTCTTTCTGAATTCCTGGGTCCATGGGTCTACTAGGGGGCTTCACAACCAGTTTCCGGACTATCCTTTGACTTGCAAGCTGAAGTGCCACAAGACTATTGGCCTCCTTGAGAGGCAAAGATCCCAATTCCGGAGGTACAGAAGTGGCTTCAGCAGTTTGTTCCTCAGGAACCTCTGCCTCCTCCAACCTAAACCCATCTGCAGCTGCCCGGGGTGGACCTCCATTCCGCAACTTCAGGACTAATCGCCGATGAGACCGAGGACGTCGACACTCTCCAGCATTCTCCACCATTTCACGTTTACTTATGGTGACCTCTTCTTCCTCTACAATCCTTTTCTCTCTACCCCATTCAAGCTCATGCTGCACGACTTCAGCAGGATTTGCGTCTTGTTCTGGAGGAGCTGGCTCGTCAGTAGTGACACAAATCCCCAATCTGTTTTCAGAATCCAACGCTTGAGGTCCAACTTCATGGGCTGCTGCTGGTGATGATGCAGCTACCACAGGGTTATTATTCTCAGCTTCCTCATTTGAATTCATTGAGGAAAAGAGATTTAAAGCATTACGTGCTGCTAGGCGCCTTGGCCGAGATGAGGATGCCTGGTGAGTAGTAATACAGGCTGTTGATGTCCCAGGTCTTGGTGCTCGTGATGGCCGGTGGCGCTGTCCTCTGTCGGAGCTTTCATTGTTGTCTTTAAGTGTCTGCCTCCGCACCCTCCTCCCTGAAGCAGTGTGAATATATTCCTGTAGCAAAAATACAACACACATTCTGTGTGAGTCAGATAGCTGCTGGGGTTGATTGAACCACAATAGTGGTGGAACTACTCTTGTGGATAAACCCTAAACCCTAAAACTTCCAGTACTGTTCGTTTGCATGAGGAACAGTTGAAACTGGGTGCAAGCCAAGAATTAGACCAGTTGAGAAATCTATTCAGGTGACAACTCTTGGGATTCCAGTCTGACAATTGAGACTGAGTTAGTGCTGCAAAACAATCAAGACCCTGCTGCCAAACAAGGGTTTATGGTTCAGACTGAGTTAGTGCTGCTGCCAAACAAGACCCACCTCTAATTTTCTCTTATTTCTGCAGGAGCGACGCAAATTGGTCTTGCCATCCTGCTCTTCCACACCCTCCTCGGCATCACTGCTACCCAACCCTTCATCATCAAGGCTATCCCCACTGTGACCTGCTTCTTCCTCATCACTTTGACTCTCCTCACTTGCACTATAATTGGACCCTGTATCCTCACTTAATCCTCCGCCAGCAACAACTTCCTGCTCCCAGTCCATGGCTTCACCTACTTCTGATGGTTGTTCAACCCATCGATTTCCCCCTACTCCAGTCAAAATCCCTTGCCGATCATGTCGCTCTGGAGGACGCAGCACTGCAATAGGCGGATCCACATGGCGGATATACACAGCATCATCTGTTGCACCTATGGCCAGGTGCACACTAGGTGGTGTCCAATTGATCCCTAGAGTGCCCAAACGCCGCTGTTGATATGTGCTCTGGTACGGCTCTGGGTAAGGTATCAAACCTGCGAACAAGGCTTGTGTGTTAATTGTCTAACTTTGCATGGAATTTATGTGCTCCCACCCATTACTAACTCCCATGTCTGATGATTTGCAAATTGATACTTAGACAACAGTTTTCTTTTTCCTCTCAAAAGTAAAGGGTTGAACCCAGGTAGATTGTGGTGGACTGAATCTCATACTAGCATCACACAGAAGGTCTTGAATGTTGCGCACATGTGGGGCCAGCTGTGTTTCCTGGAACACAAAGGCAGTTGTAACTTTTAGCCCTAAAAAAAAGAAATGAGACACATTTGGATCCACCGTGCATGAAATAGTAGAAACATGTTGCAAGTGCTCAACTACCATACTTCGTCAAACAACTGACATCCCCTAATAAGAGATGTTGGAATCAATATAGGGTGCTCCTTGATTATTACCACATCAAGCACGTTACCGAATGCATCCCGAACCAGTGGACGAAAATCTCCAAGAAAAAACTGCCAACAAAAGACAAAATAGACTTGTCACTGCAAAAGAAAATCCTTCCCTACTAGGTACTCAAGAAACACAAGAAAAATATAATCCAACAACAAATAAGTAACTTTAGAACTCAAGGCGCTTATACCTACCTGGTCATACTTGACATCCTTTTGTGACATTTCAGGCCCTGTCCCAAAGATGTAGATTTGGCCCACTTCATCCGACACCACCAATGATGAACCATCACTGTCCCAAAACACAGGAACTAACTTATAACTTGGGTTTAGGGTTTAGGATTTATAACCTAATTTTGTCACCTTAATGACAGAAAGACATGAATTTCAGCAAGAATTGGGCGAACCCCTAATTTGTATTTGTTGTCAATCTGGTATGTGACACCTAAGGGGTACTCAAGGAAACCAAGAGGTTAAAAAACCAAGAAGCATGAAGATCAAAGTTTGAGAGCAGTAAGAAAAGACTGAAATTTCCTGAAGAATGATGCTTACGGGGAGAAATGCCCATCAACCAGATTGTATTCTCCTGTCTCATAAACTTTGATTGGATGTCCCTCCCAAATCTACCCACAAAAACAATAATCCAGTTCTTTCACATCAAAACCCACAAAGCTAGGACAACATAATCTTATTCACTAATGGAAGCTAGCCAAACCCATATGCTCCAGCCACATTACTCAATTTACCAAAGGAAAACATCACCAATTTGGGTGAACAGAAGGTCATAGGAAAGTGGGGGAAAGCAGAGAGAGGGGTCTTTAAAGGGACTCACATCCCAGATAATGACACGGCCATCGTAGCCTGCACTCATCGCAATCCTTGGATTAAAAGGATGAACATCCAAAACATAAGTCTGCAATGGCAAGGAATGGTTTGCTGATGTTACAGGTATATCCCCATGAACAGCAGGAAACCAGTCAAAATTTCATGTCTGCATTGGAACCCATGAACAAAAAAACAGCAGTGGAGCTTAGGGTTTAGGGTTATAGTAGAACTAAGAAGAACCTGTTTGTCATGGCCTGTGAGAGAGTGCACCAAGCTGCCATCAACCGCATTCCACACACATATTCTATGATCTGCTCACCAACAGAAATTGTAGAAAGTCAAATTGTTTTGCTGTTTTCACTTTGAAGAAAAGTACCCCACTGATGTTGAGACTTCACTATTGGCAACTGATGTTCCTCAAGGGGTATTGGCAACTGGGCCACTCATCACTTTCTGAGGTAAAGAAAAGGAAAGATGGATTTTGTCCATTTGTGTCCCAAAAGAAAAGAAAAAGATATCTACCCATGATTGCTGCGAGGACAAAACGATTATCCAAGCTCCAAACAATCATGTTGACACCTCGGGGGGTGGGGAGAAGCCGCTGACGGGGCCCATTCCCTCGTGGTGCTGGTGGTGGCATGGGAGGTGGCGGAACTCGCAAGTGATATGCCTTCACCCACCTTCCCACTTTTCCCTGACAATACAAATCACCGAAAGCCACAACCTTAGCACCAAATGTATAGGCATGCCAGTTTCAGCCTTCAGAAACTGCATGTCTCTTTACACCTTCCCACAAAAAGGGATTGACAGCATGGAATCAAGAACACAAGTGTGAACAGAAAAGACTACATTTCAGCAATAATGACTCACATGATATTTGCGGGGACGAGGGGTCCAAATGATTGCACTGCCATCCCGTGAACATGTGACTATGCTGGCATGACCAAACCAGGAGTTCTTGAACTGTGAAGGGTAATCTTTCTTCACAACATCTGATACTAATGGCCTTGCTGGAGCTGCACACCCACTTTCAAATGCAGAAGTACCCAATCCCAGCAACTGATGAATTCTGGACATATTTCCACATTCTTCTGCTTCAAGGAAACTTAGAGGACTAATTCTCAAACAGTGAAACTAGAACACAAACAGCCTCACCTCCTACTACACTATACCATTATATAGCATTAGCAATATTTCCTTTTCCCACTGTTTTCTGCAGCACTGCAGTTTTGGTTAGTTCTGGTTATACACAGTGAGGGATAAGGAGCTGTGTGGAGCAGATCCAAACACACACCTGAACTGGACGTAGTTGACATCATGTTCATGACCTCTAAGAGTGTCCAATTCATGGTTGGGCCTTCCTGTTACATCATCATTCCACTTGCATGCATCCCACACCTGTGCCACCATGGGTTTAGGGTTTAGGTTTATCAACATTTGGGTACTCCTTTGGCATGATGAGGTAAGGAAGGAAATCTGACAACTGTAGTAAGTGAGCACAAAAAGACACAAAACTGAAGGAATATATCACAGATCAAAGACCAAAATCAATTGAGAAAATGATGAAAACAAACAACATACTGCAAACATGACACAAGAATAGTTGTGACTCTACATCTTTGGATTTCACCAGCAACACATGCTAGATGCCCTGTGAGATAAGAAGGCAAGGATAGTGATCAGAAGTCCCCCAATGCAGCAAGAATCCCAGATATATAACCAGAAGGAAGTTCAGATGCGGAAAACATCATACCCGTGCTATTTTATCTGAGCTCCCAGTGACAAAAATGCTGCCATCGGCATTGAAAGCACAGCAAATAACTTGGTTGATGATGGGGGGTGCAGGAGGTGGAGGGACACCAGGTCCTTTCACATCTTAACATGCAAAACCAAACCAAATGATACCCATTGATACCCAAACATCATACAGAATGGAACAGATTCTAGAACCAATGGAAGAAGGTCTTGTCAGATCACAGTAAGATCATCATACTTGTGGGTGGCTCCTTAGGGCTAGGCATGTAGACCCGAGACTTCCGTGATGAGTCGAGGGCATCCCATATGCGGCATGTACCATCATCTGATGTTCTGCAACAAAAATTATTTACCAAACCACCATAACATCTGGTACAAATCAGCACTGAAAAAATGCACTTGATAGGCATTAAAAAATGTATTGGCAAAAAAAAAAATCTTGTGGAAATATCGAGGAGTACACAGAACTAAAGAAAATCCTATATAACAAAATATTTCTTGTTTCACCACCAACTTGAGAAAGATCTGCAGAACAAGTCTTTGACCCACATTGAAAGAATACAAGATAATCAATGGATTTTTAAGAACCATATAGTTTGGAATAATCATGGACCTGAAGAGACTTACGACAGAAGGAGGTGCTCACAGCCCTGTCGTGGGCTGAAAGTGATAGCTGTAACAGAAGAAGTATGGCCCCTCAACACAGAGATTGGTACCCCATCTGGTAACCTCCACTGCACCACAGGACAACCACCTTACATTAAGTGCTTTCAAACCCAATACGCCACACACTTGATTGTTTGTCCTCCAATTGTCTCTACCCAAAACAGATTTCAGAAGTCAAAACCCTAAACACTAAACTTGGAAAGGAGAATTTTGCATTTGATGTCACAAGCTTTTTTACAGAACACACCTGATTGCAGCACTACAGCTCCTGTAACACTAATCTCTTTTGACCAAGGACCCTATGTCTTATGACATGAGGTAGTAACAGTTTGTACACCTAAATCACACCTCTCTCTAAAATGACAGGAGAATTTGCCTTACATCAAAGATGGAAATTTGAAACCTAGGTTTCAGGATGGACGCTCTCTGCCCAACAGTGACCTAATTTTAGGGTGTGAAAAAAATTTAGGATGCTTTTTGAGTGGTTTCCACATCTGCAGACAAATGCTATCAGCCTCAACATGTGCCCCATGTGCCCCACTCACAGGTTATCTCTTCTAGCCAAGTTTGCGAATTTTTTTTTCTTACAATACGAATTGAGCAGTCATTTGAGGCAGAAGCAACAAGTGTATTTCCACTGCTCACAGCCATGTCAGTAATATCTCCCTGGATGGCAGCAAAAGCAAAGAATAATCAGCAGCCTCTCCACCAACCAGGCAACACCAACCCATAAACTATAGACAACCTTGGGTGATACTTTGGTCTCTTGTGACACATCCTATAGCAGTAAGTTATAGAGAAGGAAAAAGAATTTTATGCCCAACACCCATGTCACAAATGTAACCTTGGGGTCTTCAATTAAAAACTGCAATTTCAACACTGGCTGTTTTTTGCATCACTATCTGAGATTTGGTCCCAAAATATGAACTTTCAGGTGACTGGAGAGTTGTTGTGGAACTACCTCATGGCCACGACAGCTCCGCAAACAAAGCCCTGTTTCTGAGGACCAAATCTTTACAAGTCGATCATCAGAGCCAGTTATGACATATTGTCCTGTCCGATCAAAAATTGCTGCACAAAAAAATGGGTAAACACACAAAATCACAAAAATGATGAAAGCTGCAGTCAACAATAAATATGTCACTAGTGCAATCCCACCCAATATCCATGTTGATCATTGAACCCTACAACACTTGTCCATGCAGCGGCATGACAGATCTGAAAACCCTAAAATACATCACACTTTGCTGTTTCATCCAAGTCTGTAAATTTTAGATTAACGAAATGGAAGCCAGCAGCATCAGTTCTAGATCAAACTGGATTCCTTGCGTTTGACCCCAATCTAAGCAACATGTGACTTGCAACACAGGATTTCTCTTCAGAGATGAACTGAATCAAGCAAAGTAGCTAGAATTGAGAGCAGAGTTGACATGGGGACTCATCAACAACTGAAAACAGAGCAAGTGGCATACCACAGTAAACGGCATTGCGGTGTCCCCTGAGCTTCTTTATGATTTGGATTCTATCCACCAGAATATCAGGTTTCAGAACAACATAACAGGCTGTCTGAGAAGTCGGGGCCCGAGAGTGCCGTGCAAAACCACCACCAAGCTCTCGTAACATCAGCCCATGCACCTGTGACAAAACAAAGGCATAGGAGAAACCACCTTCTCAAATTTTGGTCCAATTCATATTGCAACCAAACCCTAAGCTTTCCAAACCCCCAAGAGAATGCTCTCATGAATCAGCAATGTCACACAGGGAGCAAAAGCGGGTCATCTCATGGAGCTATCTCTCAGAAAGTGTCCCAATTTCTGTACAATTATCATAGGCTCAGAAAACTGGAAAAGGAGAACAAATATACCAGACCTGATCAGCCTGCCAATGAGGCCACCGCATCTGGCGAGTCCATAGTGAAACCTCTTTTGGAGCCTTGCTCCTTTCCGCTGTAAGCATGAAAAAAGGATAGTAGTAAGGTACTTTTTTTTGCAATGAATGCCAACGTAGAACCATGAAAATCAAGTTTAGGATTACTCACAATCAAGGAGAGAAAAAGCGCCAGAACCCAGTAGTGTCGGAGCATCGGCAGCAGTTGGTATCCTTGAGTGCGGGGGCTCCATAGTGGCAACCAACCTTCGATCATGTATCAGCAATTGCTGCAGAAGTTTCACCAAGTGTGTTTTCTCAATATTGGGGTATCTGCACAAGTCCATTCCAGATTTGTAATTTACAAGCAACACCCCCATCCCACAAAAATCCCAGAGACATTGCAGAAAGATCAAACAAGCACAGTATTAGGGTTAGCAACTTCTTTCACACATTTTGGGTCATAGAAACCACATAGGTACCTTGCTTCAACATCTCTGTAACTGAGGGGAAATGATGCTCCATCGTCATTCTCATCATTGCTTTGCTTTCCATCTCTTGACACCCAAGCATGAAAGCGCCGAGGGAGAAGCTTGTGCTGCAAAAGCTCATTCCAAAGCTGGCCAAATGCACGAGAGCAAGGCCCACTTGCAAGGAAGTGCATCACAAGAAAATAGATCTCGGATACATCAGGCTGAATGTCATCATGTCCTGAGGAGGAGGACATGGCATTATTCTGAAGCAAAGAAAGGGATGTTGTTGTGGGCACATTGAATGGGCCCAGTTGGTCCGGCTGCTGTTGGATTAGTGGCACTGCGGCCAGTGCAGCTGGATCCATTGGTGGAACAGCTTTGCACATCACCATAGCATTTTACTCACACTACACTACAATTGCCACTGCACATCCTCACAAGGAAAGCATTGTCTGAGGATTAAAGAATTACAACCAAATGGGACTCTGCACCATATTTCGGATCTGAAGACTAGAACAGACCAAGACCCTAAAGAAAAACCCAGTGTCCAAATCCCCCAAAGAGCAAACCTAAAGATTTGGAACCATGTAACAGACATCAACTAATCCTTCCACTTCTCAGTACACAGAAAACAACATTTCAGGAAATCTCCCCCCCCAAAGTCCTTCCATCTCAGCTCCAACTAAATTACAGAATCTGTAATTCTTACTTCATAATTCTGCACAAAGACCTGGTTTACCCATCAATCCCACTTTAGTATGCATTGACATTTGGATCTAATAGAGTGAGAGAAAAATTCACATTCCACATGCTCAAATCTCCCAACAAGTCTCCCTACATGACAAGACAAAAATGCTGGAAATTCCGCCTCATGGGATACTTGTATGGGATGACATTTTCTAGTTCTCCAATTCTGAGGTTCCAGCAAACCACGTCTGAAAATCCACCACAATTCATACCCATCCCCTTGGCAGAAAAAGAAGAGGAATCCTGCCATTTCTACTAAGAAACAATACTGAGTCTTTCTCTCTGTCTCTCTGTCTGTCTCTGTGTGGCCTTGGGGGCTTTGGCTACTTCCTTGCCAGAAGAGAAGGGCATATTATGCAGCTGGAATGGAATCAAAGACTGATCCAAATGCAAACTGAATTGGAATTTAGAATCTGGGATGCCACTAGGTTCCAAATTCCCAATCCTCTGGTTGAATGGTTCAAGAGTGAAGAATGGTCCTGATCCTCTGCTTGAAGAAAGTTTCTGAATTTTGCTGGATTGGGTCTTGCTACACATGTTGCGGAATTTGGACACCTTAAAGGACCACTTCCGAGGATGTGGCTGGGAAGCAGCTTGACCACTAGGGCTAGATGGCCTGGATGCAGGGGAGGTGAGATGATGAGAGTTAGAGACATGAGAGGGAGATGGGTGCAAGAATTTTTCTCTTATTCAGAGCCTTGACTTACGTGAAAAGGTACATCTTTGTGGGATGCATGGCATGAATTGCTTGTTATCTTCTTCTTCTTCTTCTTCTTCACTCTCCAAATCCCTTGTTGCAGCAGCACATGACTGAGTGCATGACTGAATCCCCTTCTAGTCTGCAAAAGGAAAGATGGGTGGGTGGCAGGCACCCACCAGAAACCTAACTCCGCAAAATTCAACCTGTTTGAAAATCGCCAAAATTCAAGCCCTGAATCCTATTCTCACAGACCCAACATCACCATGCTCTACAAACTAGTGCAAATTCTGAGAAAAACCAAAAAGGAAAACAAAGACTCCAAAGAAGAAGAAGAAGAACAACAACAACAACAACAACACAGATCTCTGAAAAATCATGTGCAACATGGGTAGGAAGGAGGACTGGGAGTTAGTTGGAGGTGCAGCAGATTTCTCCCCTCCTACCCATCCACCCACAAAATCAAAATTCCAACAACAACAACAACCACCAAAAAAAAACGAAGTTTTTGCAAAGATTTTGAGCATCTGAATCGGTAATGGAATTTTTTCAGTGCAACAATCCACAGTAGTAAGTAGGCCACATCTGGACCCAAAAAAAAAACCACCCAAAACCAGAGAACAAGGGGAAAAGAGAGAGAGAGAGAGAGAGAGAGAGAGAGAGAAGGAGCGCAAGAGGAGAGAGCGCAAAAGCGGGGAAACGAGAGAACAAGGGTGCGCGGCAATAGGAGCAGTAACAATAGTGTAGATATCATGGGCCAACAAAAATGTAAAAAAAAATTTAATTATATTTTATATTGATTTGTTTTATTCATTTGTTCATTCTTTATTCAACAAAGAAAACAAAACTTTTAAGAATATTTTAAGAATATTTTATTCATTCATTCATTATTTATTTATTCAACAAAATGTACTTTTGAAAGTGAATAATTTATATTCATTTGATTCATTTCATCTAGGGATGGATGGATGTATGGATGGAATGGGTAGCTTAAATAGGGATTAGAAACAAGATGAAACTAGGTATGGCTTTCCCCAAGTTACCCTACCTACCTAGTTCCTTTAGCTAATTACTTAGCTACCTAGTTACTATGGAGATGTGATGTGTAAAACATGAGATGGATTTCAAGTTATGTATGGCCAATATCATGGCCAATGAATGGATTACAAGTATTTTATTTATTTATTTATTTACATTTATTTATAATTTATTTCTCAATGGATGGTAACTTTAAAACTATTTTAAAAAAATAAGATGAAACTATGGTTTCCAAGTATCCCTACCTTATACTAAGTTACCTACCTACCTACCTCGTTACTATGAGGATGTGTTGTAGAACATGAGATGGGTGTCAAGTTATGTGTCTAGGATGATATCATGGCCAACAAATGAATTAAATCGTATTATTTATTATTTTATTTTATTTTCTATGTATTTCTCAATGGATGATAACTTAGCTATTTTAAAACAACATCAAATTATGGCTTTCCAAGAACCTTAACTCATACCTACCTACCTACCTACCTAGTTACTAGGTATAAACATGTTATAAATGTCAAAAAAAAACTCTCACTTTTGTGGAATCAACAATTTGAAGGGAGAAAACTTAAAAAGAAATAAGTAAATTATTTATTAAAAAAATGGAATATCTTGCTTATTATTTGACATGGAGGTGGTGATACGGAAGGTTAAATTATGCATACTTTGGTAGCTTATTTTGGTCCCTTGTGTGTGAGTAGAAACAATGTTGATGGTTTTTTAACACATATATACCGTCGTAACCCTAACCCTAGCTTGCATAATTTCTCTAGTTTTTTGTATGATGTGCAAGTAATGCACATTTTGTGTTTCACATTATCAAAATGATTGAATCATCAACAACTTTGTTTCCCTATATTTTTGTTTGTGTGTGTAAACCCTAAACTCCAATGCCCCTGATGCACATATTTGCCTTAGATGCCACAATTAACCATGCCCAGTTTGACCTACAAAATAAATGCCAAATTCAATTTTAAAAAAGGAAAAAAAAAGCAATGATTTCCCTTCAAAAGTCTAAAAATCTTGAAACAAGTAGAGCTCATTGCATAATGATTCCACCCTCTATGGCAAGTTCAAACTCGTGTTGGGTGGTGGTTAACTTGTTTGGAGGGTTAGAATCGTCAATTTCAGTTTCAATTAATAAAAATTAAACTAAAATTAAAATTAGGTCTGATTTTTTGGAATTGATTCCAAAACCAAAAACCAAAATTTATTAAAATATGAAGAATTGGACTTGGAATTGAATTCTTGTATTGATTCCATTCATGTGTGGAACTACAAATTGAGAAGAATTTTTAACTTAAACCCTAATGGTTAACCCATTTTCAACTCTCAACTAGGTAGTATACAAATTAGGGTACGAGGGTTCAGGTTAGGCATTGACACATATTTACATTACCATATCCAACTAAACCCAATTGGATCATGGGGCCACATCTTCCAAAATTCATCCAACAAGAGAATACTCTTCCAATAACCATGGAATTGGTTCATGGTTTATTCATGGTTTATTCATGGTTCTTTGGAACCCTAATGACCAAGAGTATAGGTATAATAAGTTCATAATTTTTTTTTTTGTTATTCCATTGCTTTATGCTTTTGTGGGTGGGGAGGAGCTTGAGAAAAGTGGGTAGAGCAAAAGATTGATTTTTGAGCTTTTGGAACTAAGACATTATTGTGAAGCAAATCATTCATGGCAAAGTCGAGAACACAACAATCCTATATGTTTTTCCTCCTCCTCCTTTAAAGAAACCTTATTTTGGTTTGGAAAACAATTACACCTAATTAAGTTCGTGTGACTTTTTGAGCATTTCTCAACATGAAAGGGCCAAAAGACATGGCCCAATTCAAAGATGTTATTGTATTATATGGCCATCTTCTAGTAATTGTGCCAAACAAATCATTCACAAACGACGTTGTTATATACAATCCATGGAACACCAAATGGTCAGGTATTTTGCCAAGTTCACTTCTCTTATTTGGCAACTTGTATTTGTCGAATTGTAAAAGCCCACATTCCACTATTTTACCGTGTTTCACCTCCACTTTTGCCAAACTTTTGCCAAATCACATTCCACTATTTTACCGTGTTTCACCTCCACTTTTGCCAAATTTTGAGAGTCAACACTACCCAATTCCCAAGTTAACCGTTCCATGTCCACACACCCAAGTTGATAATTCATAATTATATATTATTCCAAAAATTAGAAAGTTGTGTACTTGTATAATGCTAACTTATCATAGTACCACGGCAAGTACGATTTCAGTGTTGAAAGATTATTTTATTTTTGAAAATTCCGTGTCAATTTTTTTTTAAATATTAGAGAATATTCTAAAATAATGTTCTCTAATGTTCTCTAATCCCCTTCACAAAATTGGGTCCTTTGAAAATTATATATATTTGAAATTTTCTGCATTTTTGAAAAGAATATATTAGTGTCAAACTTGCCAAGGTTCTATGGTAATAATAGTCCAAGCTAAGGGTTTCTTTTAAGCAATTTTTTTCTTTTTGAATATGGGGGCCAAAAAAATTGCTTTTTGGGTTTTCTGGTTGCCAGAATACAGAATTGTTTTTGTGGAAATCACTAGATTGTTGTATTAAGTTCCCAATAAGGTAGCAAATAATAAACAAGGATGCTTTTTTTTTTTTTTTTTTTTTTTTTTTAAATCCTTTATTTTTTAATCATCTTATGCATGATTGCCACCTTAGTTCCATTACAAAATTGAATTTTTAATCCTCTTCATCAAAGGAAAAGTAGTCGACAAATGTTGTTAGTGGTAAGTATGGTTATTGGATAAATTGTTACATCTGGTCAAGGGTTCGGGTTGACACTGGACACACCAGGCCCTTTATGTATATGCCCTACTGGTCAATTTCACACTCTGACCAATTGTACTATGAGCTGACCTCCAAAAAGTGTTACGCATTTAGGGGCAAAACCATGAATGAATGAAGGTCTTGTACAAAGGTCTTGTACAAGTTTACGTGACTAGGTCTAGGCTACCTACTCCAAATTGGCTTTAGAGTTGGAAATTGAAAAGAACTGTGTTTTCTAAGTTTCTGTTTCGGGTTAGGTACTTATTAGTGTTTTTTCTTTTAAGGAATTTTTGTTTGTAGGCAAAATGGTGATCATCCTTAAGAAGATTTAGCCAAATATTGATATAAATCACATATGAAGTACAAATCTTTAGTCATCCTTACATATATTATCGGTTACACACTTTAAAGCGAATCTAGAAATTTGGTGATTTTTTACTTTTTTTTTCCCTCTCGCATCTGACTTTTGATAATTAAAAACCTCCAAAATCACTTCCTTTTCAAAATTTCAATTTCAGTTTCTCATTTTGGCAAAATTTTGGTCCATAAATTTAAAAAAGGCTCCTAATCATCTAGGCCTAAGTTTGCAATGTGCACCCCGAATGCATTTTGTATGTGCAAGCATAATGCATTTGAACTTTGGGCCTTTGGTAGATCCAATTGCAAAAGATCCCTCACTTTTTGTCAATAGGATATCTAGTTGTTCCAAGAGATTTTGGATTGAATTGGCATAAAATTGCCATCTTCAAAGGTGGCTCACAAATCATTGAGACGAGAATGGTCACATGTGGTTGACCGTAACTATTAACCATCATATGGAGTATAAGATTGCAAGATATTGAAGATTGAAATTACTTGGGTTAAGTGAGTTCAAACTTCCAACCCAACAACAAATTGTCATTCGGTCATTTAGAGTGACCAAGGATAGTTTACTACTAAAAAAATTTCAAAATTTTGAGAGCATGTATTAACTAATATCTATTTGTTTGAAACTAGTTGTTTTTCTAAAGAAAATTTGAAGTATGTAATGCAATAAAATTACACTTTTTCCTAATTAATAAAAAAGGCATTTGTAAAAGAAACCACATCAAGACTACCTATGGTAAAAATCTCAACCAAAGTTCACTTCACTTTGCTACTTCCATAAAGAAGGCAATCATCAAACCTAAAAGCAAAAGGGTTTTGTTATCAAAGTTGTTTCACCATCTTTTAGTTGCTCTTGTGAGGGACACCTCTACACAATTTGTACATCCTATGCCAATGATTGTTTTTTTGGTGTTCTTGTGAGATTTTGATTTTGAATAAAAAGGGGACACATGAAAAGGAATTAATTATGTCATTAGTAAATGCAATCATGTAATATTTTTGCACAATTCATAAACTTTAAATTCTACACGACTAGGATTATCCAATTGGCACATGATATAAACAAGCTTGGCTATAATAATACAATGAAAAATATAAAAAATTCATCATAATTGAAATCAAGTAATATGATTGGCATAATAAACACTAGAATAAATCACAACTCAAAGCTTGCCCATACATTGTCAATTTTTTGGGCTTTGAAAATCCTAAAAGTTGTTAGTCTTTAATTGACATTTGATCAAAACAATCTCAATGCAAAAATTGAACCCACCTTCACAAACATGCCTACAAGTCGTGCAAAATATTGGAATTTTGAAAATCTGACTTAGTGGAGTTGTAAAGGACTTTAAACTAAATGTTTTGGTTTTCGAAAAAAGCACATTTGTATGATAAATGAAAAATATATCATCATTGAAAGTTTAGACTTTTTAGTTTGGGACAACTTTCAAAATTGCAAATATCTGAAGACTTGGATTGAGATGTTGTGCTCATTTTGTTATAAAAACTTTGTGATAGATAAAAGTCAAGCAGAAAAAAATTGTTGAAAAAAGAGTTGAAATGAATGAGGGATGGATGGTCAAAGTTGGCCATCCAAGAAAAGTCTAGAAAAAAATATTGATTTTCATCCTAAAAGATTGTTCAGAAAAATGCTGAAATGAATAAGTAATGGATGATCAAAGTTGGCCATCCAAGAGAAGTCTTAAAAAATTTTGATTTTCATCATTAAATTTTGTGCAAAAAAAAGAGTTAAAATGAATAAATAATGGATGGTCAAAATTAACCATTCAAGAGAGAGGTCTAGAAAAAAAGCAAATTGATTTTCAATTTTTGAAGACAAACAAAAATTTAAAACAACTTGGGATTTTAATCAAGAATGGCACTCCATCATCTAATCCATGTATCCATGTTTTGAAATAATGAAAAGAAACTTAAGGTGCGTAGAATGTTATGATGATGGGATTTTATTATGCAATGTGCATATTGTTTGGGAATGTGGGACTAAAGCACATAAATTTATTGTATATTTCAAAATGATCTTGAGGTAATGTTAGAACTATGGCAAATACATTGATGATAATTAATACATTTTTTTAAAAATCAATTAATAAAAATTGAATGCATTGTTTTTCACGCTCTAAAGTTCTAATGACTCACTCATGTATATGACTCAAGTGACTTTGAAATGTTTCTATGCTATCCCACACCCATGAAAGTCTCATGCAAAATTTTGATTTAGAACATAGTGCTTTGTTAGGTTGACTACAATTTAAATTAATATCCAAGGTGGATTGGGTGAAACTTGTACCCATGAACCTTACCCGTCATTACATGAAATCAAACTAGTTTAATTTTTGGGATGGGTTGATTACCAAATTTCAAAGTCAAGTTAAATGCAATATAAGCATCCAAACAATTGAATTTTTTCTTGTTTATTTGCTTGTGT
>Ga0209611_10002936_pt1 | contig 29847 bp, 22 predicted proteins | sample S1TSphgellanicum_3_FD_187693 | JGI IMG/M metagenome (GOLD analysis project Ga0209611, IMG submission 187693) | Host-associated microbial communities from peat moss isolated from Minnesota, USA - S1T2_Fc - Sphagnum magellanicum MG (SPAdes) (version 2) | ecosystem: Host-associated > Plants > Peat...
CTTTACATTAAATCTAATAAATTATGTAAAAGAATCCAACAAACATTGAAGAACATGAACATATGGAATATGTTTGTGACAAAATGATACCCATCACAAAGTTTGAAAGTTTATATATATATATATATATATAAACTCAAGTTGTGGGTTGAATTTTTGGTTGAATATTTCTATGGCGAATCATATTGATATACATAAATTGAATTTAGGACCATTAAAAAAATTTAAGTTTTCCAATGAAGTTTTATTCAAAAAATGTGTTGTTAACATTTTAAAGCAATGATTATATAATAATATATTTTTAAAAATAAAAAAATCAACACTATATTAAAGAGGAGGAAATTTTATGGTTGGGCATTGCATTATATTTTAATTTTCTTTTGTTTAGTAATGTTTCATGAACCACAAACACAAAAAAAAACCTAAGATTATAAAAAAAATGTAAATTATATATTTATGTACATTGATTTTATTCAATCCTTTTTATCTAACCATTAAATCAAGATTAATTTTTACTCAAAGTGAACTTTGAGTTTCAAAATATTATCATGAAAATTTTTAATTTTTTTCTTGTGCTTAGGATAATCAAAGGATGTCATTAGTAAAATTAGTTTGTTGTGTATTACAATACTTGTTATACATCATTTTTTTGTGTAAAGATGATGTCATCATGTGAGAGATTCAAGTGTCAAATGCCAAAGTAATAAGTATTGGCAAACAATATAACATAAGTGCTTTAGGGAGTCAAATCTCAAAATGCAAATACCAAAACATAAAGAGTAAATACAAGGTTTGAAATTTAAGAGAGTGTCAAGGTATGAAGTTACATACCTTTACGGTACTTTTAGATGTGTGAGCAAATTTGTGTCCATGATGGCTTGCCATTCAAATCTTTGTAGCAAAATGCAATGAAGAAAAAATGGGGAACTTTAGGAAGAATATAAATGACTAGACAATCACTAGGTAACGAGTGCTTGAATGGTAAGGTGCTTGACTTTTGCAACAAAGCTTTGCTAACCTAAGTTCTTGCTTGTGACAAAAAACATGGAGAAGGTGATGGAGGAGGAGCTGCCAAATGAGTTGAACAAAACAAAGACACAAACGAAAGATAAACTACACTGCACCCTAAACTTGGAACCATCAATTTTTTTAGTAGAACTCAATGCAACAAATCCTCTCCAATTTCATTAGCACATCAACTTGGAACTGCCAATTTTTTAGTTGAAGCCAATGGAGCAAATCCTCTCCGATTTCCTTACCACATCAACCTCACTAGTCAAGTCCAGCCCGAGTTTTGCTTCACCTGATAAAAGTTCCAATACCAATTTTTCTGTTACATAAAATTGCCAGTCAAGTTGTGCCCCCCAAACAATTGGCCTGTACTGAGGACCAAAATCAGCACCAAACCCTAAACGAGCGAACAACACTGGTCACAAGTCACAAGCTTTGTTTTTAGGCTTTGGGACAGGCATGAGAAGACATGTTCATAGCTTGACAGAATGACATTCAGTCTAGTAATAATGCAAACAAAAAAAATAGTATCCAGAATCATAAAACGGAGAAACAACGGAGAGACAAAACACAAGACGTTGTTAATTGACAAAGTCAGTAAGAAAATTATTGAAAAAAAAGCGAATTGGACCCGTCAGAACGCTCGCCGTCCATCACAACCAGGACTATGTCACTGGCAGGACGTTCATCTGGCGAGGGGCTGCCAACCGAAACTGGATCAACTCATCGCAGCAATCGCGCTCAGGACGGCGAGCAATTTCTCATCTTCCGGGATGTGGGTCTTGTCTATGTTAGAGAACACAGATCAAATGTACGCACTATAGAACAGATCCTGTTCAAGTATAGTCGTGAGAGACTGTCGCACCTAAGCGGAATATATACACTTCATAATACTTTCTACATTTAATATGGGTTAAATGGGAACCAAGAAAAGCACGGAATCCCTTCTTCGACTTTGCTGCGGTTTTCTGGTGGCTGAAGGTTCGACCAATTTTTCAATTTCCAGAAATCAGTCATGAGGTCCGCCATTTCCATGCTCTCTCTCTCTTCTTTTTTCCCCTCCCTAGAGAATTCTGCAAAACCTCGTACAGAGAAGCACGAACTGTGTCCTCTGGGAGTTTCGAATTGACTGCAGTGAGGAGTTTTGGAAAGAGTTGGTTTTTTTTTGTTTTTTTTCTCTCTCGCAGATAGTGGTAGGTACTCTGTTGGGTGTCTGTTCTGTGGAACGACCTGAAGGTCTGTGTGTGGACATCTGGACAGTGAAGAGAGAGAGAGAGAGAGAGAGAGAATCGCAACTTAAGAACTTCGATTTCTTGAAGGTTTTTCTAAGGAAAAGGGTTGTTGCAACATTTGAGATGCGTTTCAGAGGAACTGCGGACTTCACAATTGGGTAACCCTCAAAAATAGTTTTGCAACTTTCCTCTCCTCGTTGGTAGACAGGGAGCACAGGCGCGAATGGTAAGAAGTGCTATGCGATGATCCTAACGCAGCAGCGGAGGCGACTGGGAAAATTGCAAAAGGAAGGAAGAGGTAGTTTTCCAACAAGATCCGGTTATTGATACACACGCCTCTAGTTACCACAACTTGGTTGAGGTGATGAAAACTGTCAAAATTTATGTATAGGAGAAGGGCCTCCGGCACAGATCTCAAATCACAGAAGGGCCTGTACTCAGGTCCTTTTCCTATGTAAAGCACAGCTGGGAACTTTCCACTTTTTAGAAATAGTGACAGGCTGGCTGGTACCTTCCGCTCGTCAGAAGACTCCAGTACAGCCTCGATGATACCTTCCACTGCAGAAGATCTCCCTTGCTAAAACCAGGTTTCTTCGGGCAGGTAAGGCAGCTGAAAATACAAAGGAAAAATCCAGGCAGTGCTTTACGTGCAAGGCAACGGCGCCCTAAGCTACCCTTGTTCAGGGTTTTTTTTTTCCCAAATTCCTCAAGAAGGTCCACTGGCGAGGATCCCCGGCATTAATTAGCATTAAAATGGCGATGGCGATTGTTTTAGGTGCGCTGTGTAGCATTTTTACAAAAGTGCTGGCTACAAGTGGTGACCTAAGTAAGGAACTTGGAAGTGCCTAGGTCTAGATGTGGCTAATTTATTTATTTATTTATTTCGATATATACATTTCCAAAAATGGCGAAAAAAATCTCTGAAAAATCACAAAATTTTCGTGTTTTATAAAAATAATTTTCTGGAAAAAAAGTTCGCCAAGTTTCGAAAATTCAAACACTGCCCTAGAATTATCCTATGAGCAGGATGATTTACACATATCGGGGTCTTCATACCCTTACCCTTACCCTTACCCTTACCCTTAACCTGTCGCTGCTGGTAACCGTGTTCTTCTCTCTTCCTCGAAACCCTAATTTCCTTCCCTCGAGCGTGCGTTCTCGCGCATTTCCCTGTGTCTCCGTCGTCGCTAGAAACAGAAAGATTGCAAGGCGAGCTGTGAAAGGGCAGCGCATTTCATCAGTTGTGCCTTCGCCGACGCCGGAAAGAGACATAGAGAGAGACACACAGAGAGCTATTTTGAGATTGTGTGTTTTTGGTTTGTGAGTGTGTGTGTTTTTGGAGAAAATGTACAACGGAATAGGGTTGACGACGCCGCGGGGGTCCGGCACCAATGGATACATACAGACGAACAAGTTTTTCGTGAAGGCGCGGCCGGTGAGAGTGGAGGTGCGGGAATACGAGAACGGGCAGGGGGCGGGAGGAGTATCGCGGAAGGCTAATAAGGAGATTTTGGAGCACGATCGGAAGCGGCAAGTGGAGTTGAAGCTGACGGAATTGGAGGACCAACTGGTAGAGCAGGGTTACCCTGATGAGGAGGTTTTGGAGCGTGTGGAAGCTTTTCGGAAGGTGTTAGAAGCTGCTGCAACAACTGAAGATGGCACCTCTTCTGGCATGGTTGTTGATGCCAAGTAAGTTGCATTTCCTGTTTTATGCAATGCTTCAAATCGTAAGATCCTTGTAGGAATGGAGGAGGAGGAGGGATAAAGCCAGACGTGAAACAGAATTTATCTTACAAAGTGCGGTTTTTTTGACGTGTTGGTGTTGCAGAGTGTCAAGTACTCAGAGCCATCACGTGGCTGCACAGAAAGAAAAGAAGATGGATACCATGAGAGCGGCTTTGAAACTAGGGGATGTGAAGGAAGGGGAAGCATTTGATCGGGAGCTACAGGAGCAGCGCAAGCAGGAACGCATCTTTGTCCGGGAAGAGAAGGATCGGGAACGCCGTGAGAAGCAGGCTGCAATAGAAGAGGAGGAGAGGCGAAAAGAGAAAGAGAAGCGACGAGAAGCTAAAGACCGCAAAAGGGAGGAAGAAGAAGAGGAACGGAAGCAAAGAAAACGGGAGAAGAAGGCTCGACACGAGAAAGAGGAAGAGGATCGGAGAATAGATAAGTTAGCGAAGAAGAGAAGCACTAAGGATGGTGAGAGAGACCAGGATCATCATCGATGACAACAGGAAAGGGGACTTCATGTGCACATACACTCTTGTACATAGGCAGGAAGCTCTTGTTCAATTGTCTGCAATGGAACTCTCTCTCAAGCAGCCCTTGCAGATGGCCCTCCCCATCCAAGCATGTCAACTCATTTCACATCTCGATGGGTCCAAGCATGTCAACCCATTTTCCATCTGGATGGAGTTTTGCTGCACATATTCTGGTGCTTCTCAAGCTTTTGGATGTGATGAACAGTACTTGCAGACGCTATGGATTGCAAGAGCTCACCAGTTTCTGGACATTTGTGGGCATTGCTTTGGAATGCAGTATACTAAACACCTCCTTGAGTTCATTTGTCTACACATATATGTGTTTGTGGAGTTTCAGGTGCATCTTTGGAGCTTCCTAATTATGCTTCAATTGCTATTTGAGTGGTTTTGATCAAGAATTTGAGCTTTTCTTGCACAATGGTGCTTATGGTAGATGACTATGATAGATACCTTATCCTCCACTTGAGCATGATAAGTTGACAAACACTGCTACATTCCTTAGAGGAACATGCAGAGTGCAAACATGCAGTGCACATTCTGTTTAGTCATCTGAGATATATGGTGGAAAACACAGTTTCACCAGGGGTGGGTGGTACTTTTACCCAATGTGTAGCCCCTGGTTTTGGGTCAGAATTCCTTAGCATGTCATTGCTATATAATCGTGTCATTTCCATTTCAACATCTGTTTGTTTGGCTCAAACATCTGGAACTGCCATGTTGATTGATAGTGGCAAATATTTTGTGAGGAATGGTGTTCTGTATGATCTGCAAGCAACCTGTGAAGATGGAGGATTGCTGCTCTGATGCACTGGGGGACTTAACCTTGAAACAAAGCTGCAGATATGTGTGGTGAAGGTGGCAGATTGAATATACAGTAAAGCCACAAAAGCAGAAGCAACTGAGGATTCTGACCTTATTTGACTGACTTAGAGGCTTATTTGTTTGCAGAGATCAGACATGCTATTGAGGAGAATGAGATTTGGATCAGCTAGTAGCGGCTGGTAGTCGACTATGGAATTGTTGGGAAAGAAAGGGAACTCAGAAGAAAAGTGGAATCAACTGTGGAAGGTAATAAATGCTGCCATGGCTCATTATGGATATGAAGTCCAGCTTGCAGTTTGAAGCAGACCAAGGCCAACCACAAACCTCAAGGTATCAATTGTAGGGCTCTGGTGCACTGATCTTGAGTTGGACAGGAACTGACCATCAATGGTGATGTAATTGAGGCTGCTCGTTGCCTCTAGAAAGTCTGGATCTTGCTTGATATTTTTTTTTCCTTTTTTATTCTTTTTTTTTAATGTACTTCGTTTTTGTTGACATGATGTTGTGTATGCTGCAGCTTCTGTTTGAAACTTGGTTTACTTCAATTTGCAATGTTTGAACATGTCACAGATAATGAGATTTGGGTTCACACCAAAATCCTGAACCAGGGGTTCCTAACAAAATCAAAGAATTGCAAAATACTGGTTTCCCTATTATGCACTATCTTTACTTTTGTCAGTTGTGCATCTTTCACTTCACCCAACACTAAGGTCCATCCTCTAAACAACTCTCAATTTAACTCTCAACCCTCTCTGGATGTCTTTGATTTGGTTCATACTGATTTAGCCTTTACACTACAGCCAGTCTTTTGAGGGTTCCAGTTTCCATATGTACCATCAGGGAACTTGAGTGGCATCAGAAAGATTCAGATGCCAACCATTTTTCATCTTGTATGAGATGGTGACAGTCCTTGGCACTGCGTCCCAAGGGGATGCAGCAGTTCATCAGGCAGGGCAGCAAGAAATCAGCTGGAATTCTGCCCCACTTCCACCCAGCCAGGTGGTTGCCAGTTTCTGCTAACACTCAGCCTGGCAGTATTGAGGCTGCCCTGCCCAGCAAACTGCTCTATCACCTTGCAACATAGTGCCGAGCTGTGACAGTTGACGACCAAAGCAAGAGAGCGATGTGATGGTGCATGAAGGCATGCCAAAAATTTAACCTTTCCAAAGAAAATATCTCTCATGAGAATTGAGAAATCTCCTTTCTGTTGAAAAAACAGAAAGCACAACATATGATTGTGTGACTAGTGAGGTGTAAAATCTAGGATGATCTATGCACAAGCACAGGCAACAGATGATACAAAGAAATTTCATGAGATAACACTTGCTTCCAAAGAGTAAGCAAACACCATTAAAACAGCAATTTACACTATAACAAACGAAAGAGACTCAGACCCCAAGAGCCCATAACTCCAATTGAGCTATGGGAGAAGGGGGAAAAAGGCCTATATATTCACAGCCATGGATAGAGAGAGGAAAAACAAGCTTTTTTCCTCTTCAGAGCTTAATTAGCATGCCTTTCTGTCATTGATAGTAGATGGGAGGAAAAGGAGGGACCAGAAGGACTAAAACAACTTACACTTCATCTTGACCCATACAATGAGACCATGTAGTCTAACTTAAAACGTGCAGATTCTACAATTTCCCTTTGAGCCATGAGTTGCTCCAGAAGCTTGGACAATGCCGGAAGAGACTCCTCATTAGTCCTTGGGGCCTCAAAATAGGCCACATCGTGCTGTAGCTGCTGTAATTTGGTGGTAAGGTGATGAAGGTCTGCCCGCTGCAGCTCCACTTGCTCCAATGTCACACCCATTTTTGCTTGAACCTGTTCCAGAGAGACACCAAGTATAGCAATCAGAATATAGAATAGGAAGTAACATTCCTAATGCAGCTGATGCTCCATCAAAAGGAAGAAGTGAGCGAGCTTAAAAGGTCTTTAATCAGGAATAATGTTCAAGCTGGCAGACCAATTACAATGCACTGCTGCTGCTCAAAGTTCCTCAGTTTAAGAAGGGTAAATCCCTGACCAATGCTTTTCAGAGTAAAGCAACAACTCCAGATGTTGGATTGAGTTAAAATTCAATTGATCAAGAGCTCCAACTACAAATACAGCAAGGTGAAGTCTTGTTACCAGTTTCATGACCTGCATCCGCCGGCGTCCCTTGTAAGCTTGCAGGCTGAGCATAGTAGCACGCTGGGCATGGGCCCTGGCTTCAGCATCTGCACGTTGAACATACTCTGCCAGCAAAGCTCGCTGAGCCTCAGCTGCTTTTTCAGCCTGTTTCCACTCTTCATACTCAGCCTTGGCTTCCTTCTGCAATGCAGAAATTTTTCTCTCCTCGTCATGCCAATTATAATAATCCTTCCCCGTCTCCATGGCTTCCTGTGCCCATTCAGCATCTTCACCAGCTGGCACACACAGTAGAAATGTTAAAATAACAGAACCCCATACATCCTGCACAAACCAAAACAAGCTCCAATAAACAGACCTTTTGCACCTCACACCAAGCAATCTCTACAGGGCAGCATTTCCTATGTGCACTCTTGTGGACATACTCACGAATGAAAGTGAAAAGGACCAGAAATGTACCAAGAGTGCCCTCCTCATCAGCAAGATTGTCCAGTTCTTTCTGAATAACTTGCAAAAGGTCAAGTAATACAGTCTTAGGCGAGTCCTGCTGTACCAGCTGGTGGGCCTCCACGACCTTGCACTGCAAAGGCTGAAAGGCCTCCCTCTCACTATCTTTCAGCACTAGTACCGCTAATAAGAGATGCTTCTCAATCTCCTCCACTTGACTAACACTAACAGCACTTTTCACCCTACTTCTCCAGAATGCCAACAAATCAGACCTGTGGGCACAACCAGGACACTCCCACTCTCCATCCAATCCACTTTCCTTGAATACACCTGCTTTTTGTTGATTGAAAGCGCATAAGAAGTGACATACATGGCCACAAACTGCACATTCGAGCATCTTCCACTTCTCATCAGGCCATATCGCCACTTTACAAAAACTGCATGTGCATCCACGACAAAAGGAAGGGTCACCAATGCAGCTTTTACATAAGCAAATGGTAGATCCGGGATCACACTCTGGTACAGGAAAATGGGTTGGAATGCCCCCCTTGTTACCTCTCTTACCTACTATCACTCCATCTACACCTTTTTCTCTCTGTCCAGGATCTCTCTTGGCAAATCCTGGTATGTCCTGCAACACATCTTGATATTCAGCCTGTTTTTCAACCTTGATTTGCCATGCACCATCTGCAAACATTCCATCATGTCCACCACCAGCCTCTCCAGCACTTCTATTGTGCACTTTGTCAGGACCCTCTCCATCCTTTCCTGTCTCCAGAATTCCATTCAGGTTGACGTGAGTTGGTAGGCTCCTCTTTGCATGCTTAAAGTTCTGGAAATGACTAAGTGCTGTGAATTCTTCAACATTGTCCTTTTGCATAGTATTGCCTGCATCCATAGTAGTAACTGTTGCAGTATTGTCCATGCCTGCAACATCAGAGTTCTGTTGAAGAACTGGTCTCACATCCTCATCATGTGAGTTGCTTGAAGGAAGATGGATCTGTGGCTCTTTGGCATGATCCCCTTCAAGCACACCATTCAGGTTGTTGCCATCACCAATCAGCTTATCCTTAGATGGAGCAAGTTCTTTAGGAGGAGAAAGAAGTCTCATTTTCCCTGTCTCACGTGCGCACCAGTACTGCTTGTGTTTACAGTGCCAATTTGCACAGAGAGAGACAAGTTCAGCTTTCCCAAGTGAAGATGGGGGATTCTCATTCCTCAAGATAGAAGCAAACACACAGAGAACAGGAGTGTCATAGAGACTCAAGTTGCTTCCTTCCAGCTCTCTCTTCAGCAAGAGCTGACGCAGTTGAGTCTTTTCAGCTGCACTCTTCTCCTTCAGCCGTCCTGCCTCATCCAAGAACAGTTGACAAACTTCATTTCCATTGGAAAGCCATTTATAGCTTGAGGGACTTAATAGGATAGACTGGAAGGAGTACTTCAGTGCTCCAACAGTGCGTGCCTCAGATTTCTTCCTCCTTCTGCCAAGTGTAGGATCGTCTACCTCAAATGGCACCACTCTTGGTGGAAGAACATTTGATTGAAGATTGTAAGGATGGTCCACCGCATACCTTGGTGGACTCATGTCTGCTTTCACTTGTGGCTGTGCAGTCCCACCCACAAAAAGCATCAGACAAACTGCAAGCAAACCATCATGAGAACCTACAACAAATCTACTCAGAGAATGAGGTGCACAATAAGCTTTCTACACAATCCACAATCACAATAGAGACAAGATGCTAAAGCACCAATGTGTTCCATACCCTGTACATGACATGAACCTTCTGGAACTCTGTCTTCATGCGCTTTGCATTGTTGAGTGACATATCATCTCCCTGTTCAGGCTGTTTCCTCTTGGGGCTTGTCTTGCCATCCTCGGCTTTCTTCTCCTCCATGGCTCTCTTCAATCGTTTCTTATTCCAAGCTTCAACTCCTGGCAATGGACCAGGCTTAATATCTACCACACACCCATACAGCTTCCACAATTGAAAAAAGATATCACACAGATTGCCTTATACACTGTTGCATCCACTTCCATGTTCAGGAACACAATTGCCAGAGCAAGTAAGCAAGCCAGCCGTAAAAGGATGTCTAAGAGGAGCTCTAGCTGCTCCAGAGGTGGGAATAAAGGAGAATGGCTCAAGAAACCAGAACAAGATCTGCAAGATTTGACATCCAGAAACACACTCTGCAAGTGAAAAAACAAGATTGATTGATGCACTGAGAGAGAGACAGAGAGACAACAGATCTTGATTTGGCATTTCAGAGAGAAAGACTTTTACCTTCAGGTGTGATGCGCCAACAGAACTGGCTGAAGGGAGGAGGGTTTGGAATGCTGGCCAGATAGTCCTGTAGCTGTCTCTGTGACCGAATGCGCCGCCCTTCTGGAGAACAGAAATACATGTCTGACAGCCTCTGGCCTGCTTTCCATGTCCAATTTGGTGGTGCAAATGGTGGCCCCTGCCCCGACCTTCCTGCCAAAGGATGCGGAGTCGGATCGTGCCGCATCTCAAATCCTTTTGTTCTGCAACTTCCTTCTCTGTTTTGTTCTGCTGTCTCTCTTACTCCTCTGCTCTGCTCCCCCCTCTATCTGTTGTAGTTAGCCGCAACAAAAGCGGATGCGGCTGTCAGATACACGATTCTCTTGCAGTGACCTAAGGTGTGCAGGAGGGCGCAGATCCTGTGCTCCAAAGCTTGAACTCGCTGCACATCGGGTGGTGGCTATTGCAGCCATGGAAAATGACTCCTGCGAGCTTCATCACCGCCCTGCATGGAAAGAAACCATGAACCATGAGCTCTGTTCCCAAATTCCATTTCTCCACACATTTCCATCACCAATATGGGACAGCAGGGAGCAGCAGAAAATGCAGTTCTGTTGATTGCTACAATGGCTAGTGTTGAGAAATCAAACAAGGAAACCAAACCCTCGTACAAAAACCCTCGCTTACGAAAGCATCTTCACCAAATGCAAGAAAGCACAAAACCATACCAGGTACCATCACTACCAGATTTCTCGCATCTAAGCTTCGCAGATCCGAGGCTTCATCTCCAGCTTCTTCAAAGCCGCACCATCATACTGGTTGGTACCACTAGCATTTGGACACTAGGGGACCCAAACCCCAACAAGAAAAGAGAGAGGAAAAGAAAAACCCCCAAAAGGAAAATCGTGGTTGAAGAGTGTAGACGACGCACTACAAATCAAGCGTGCTTCGATTCCCTCAACACTCGTGCACACTAAATCTTGTGCATAGCAGGAGCTGAAGATTGACGACTGGACAGCCGTCATGGTTGCTGTAGCTTAGCGGCAGCAGGGAGCACGGAACTTGTGGGGTGATTTTCAGAAACTGCAGCTACAATTTTTTTTAAAATACAAACTTAATTAAGTCACGGAAAATGTCAAGGAGGAAAACAAGAACATGGCGCATGATTTCCTTCGAAGATCTCATGAGATCGGAGCTTCTCGCGCGAGAAGGAAGGTGCTCAAGAAACGCTCTCTCAAGGCAGCAGCAGCGGCGGCGCTTGGAGGGGACCAAGCCTACGAGCGACCGAGCGAGGGGGAAGGGAGGACCGCGAGAGAACCGCGCGGTGCAGGAGAGAAGCGACCGCGCGGTATGGGGATGGGTAAAAAGTAACTTACTTGGTGTGGGATAGTAATTTAATAAATATGGGCTTCTAGTAACTTCTGCTTCTTGGTCCTTGTTGTACTTGTTCTTCTTCTTATGCTTTGGTAATGAATTTTATCTTGGGGAATATAAATAACTAAATAATTTGAGAATTGGTTTAAAGCAATTCTGTAGTGGGATCACCACGTGATGACCCTCCATCCAAAAAATAATAAGATTTTAAAACTGAAAGAAAATTACTATTTTAAAAATTAAACTGAAAGAAAAATTTACTAAACCCTAATAAATGCATCAAAATTGAAAGAAGCCCACAATGATAATAAATGAATTCAATTTGAAGTAGCTTACAATAAACTACCTAATTTATTTCATTTATTTTGAAAGCAACCCACTTTTTAAAAATTAACAAATAAAAGTTAAAAAATAAAAACCTTCATTGTGGCTTTTTAAAACCTAGATAAATTCATTGGCTTTCCCTTCATGTCATGACTCACAAGTCACAAGCTTTTGAGGTTACATATCACTCCTATCACCATGAGATGATAATTAAAAAATAGGATAAGAAATATGGAAGTGGGTCATCTATATACATTGAAAAATTACACTTTCATCCCATTTTTTGGCCTAAGTTTTACACGACCAAGGGGTTTATCAAGGAACCGTTTCTATTCACAAATTGTTGTTGGGCAATAGGGCATTCCCAGCCAGCAATGGCATGTGATGATTTGCTCATTGGTGAAACGGAAGTTGTGTGTTTGGGATGTATGCTATATCAAAACTAGTGTTTCACATGATCCTTTCATAATGACTTTTTGTTTCTTTCATCCTTCATTTTCCTAAAGTCCTAAGACACCTAACTATTAATTGTCTTATCTTGAGCAAATGTCGAGTAAAATACTTGAAAATTTTCTTAATGTATTTGGAGGGCACCTTATATGCATGAATGTCCCTCCCAAGAGAGAAGAGAATGGATCTTAACTTTTACTATTTGTGGTTTAGGGTTATCCCTAAACCTACATGGAGGTGTGAGGTCCCTCCCACTCTTAATGCATTGTGCTATCCACATTTGTAAGCTCAGGATAAGGTTCACTTGGTGCTTTACAGTCACTTGGTGCCTCATGATGGGTAATCAGGAGTCACAAAGACATTCCCAAAACCATCCTCATCCGCGATAACATTATATGTGCCTATAATTGTTGATGCAGTCAGTCAGTACAAGAGTACAAGTGTTGGCCCTTCGTGGTCTTTTTTTCATCTTGTCATATTCCACACCCACAATGTACCATGTTACAAGTACCAAGGGTCTCATAACATGTCAGATAACATGTTACATACCCTTTAGCACCCTAACATGCTCAAAACATGTATAACATGGACCCAAAATGTGTCTGGGAAATGCCAAGGTCAAACTTCCAAAGCTGAAGCAGGTGAAGCCTTTCCATGGGAAGAAGATGCCTTCCAATCCAGTGTTGGGTGATTTTTTATATATTTTTAAAAGAGACTCTTTGGTCCCCAATTTTGACATTTTAAATTTATTTGGAAGTTGTCTTGGGTGTGGGTTTGAGCTTTGGTTCTTCCAATTTTTTAATTTTTTAATTTTATGTTCTGACACATTATTTTCTCAAACTCAAGAACCTCGAAAAAACCTGGTTCAAAAATTGGGGCCAGTTCCATGTATCCACACTCTCCCCAATGTAAAACTTTGTATAGATATAAAATATTACAATTAATTAAATTAAGGGTATATATATATATATATATAGGTATGTAGTTCAACAACTAATTATAATTTAATTATAAAGTTCACCCTTCTTGTTAACTTTTGTAAAAAGCAACTTATTTACTTAAAGAACCTAACAATATTTATAAAAATATTTTTTTCACAATTTCATATTTAACAAAAGACTAGTTCCATGGTTCTTGTGCTAGAAAACACAATCGGGTCCGAGAAATTTACTATTGTATTTGGATGACACCTTATATCGATGAATATCTCTCTTAAATTGTTTTCATAAAAAAACCAACATATTATGACTACCCTTTAAGAGTGGGATGGATCTTATCCCTTTTTTATCCCTCTCAATCCTAAAGTGTAGGCCTAACAACTAGGTCTCCTATGCTTTATGAATTGCATACTCAAGTAGGACCTTAGCCTAGGCACCTTGTTTTGGGGGTGCTCCTTGCGGGAGGCTTTACCTTGCAAAGTGCACGTAAGTAGTTACACATGTTACGTGCGGGGTTTAGGGTAAGGTTTACAAGGTTATTATCAAGATGGAAATTCAGTTGTCAGACATCCATAGTTGAGCGGCATCCAATGGTCATCCATAGTTGAGCGGCATCCAATGGTCATCCATAGTTGAGTGGCATCCAATGGTCATCCATAGTCGAGCAGCTTCCAATGGATGATGGTGCACTGAAAGGTTGTGGGTCACATAATCCAATGATTTCCTTTGAACCATTTGCAGTTCAATGACCCACCACAAGGGAACAGCATTGGGAACAATAAGAGAACAGCAACCAAATCAATTTGGGAACATTTTGTGACGGGCAGGGGTTAGGGAGAGTGGGCAGGGTAAAGACTCATTGGAATGGAATGTATGAGGGAACATGTGAATGTGATCATTACTATCTCATGGGAATGCACTTGGGAAACACCATTAAAAACATAAGAACTCAATAAGGAACATAAGGCATTCCATTTGGAATGTACTTGGGGATGTTACCGAACAAGAGTTTAACCATTAAAGAAACAAACCAATGGAAAAAAATAAGGCTACTTTTGGATGATTTTTCACTTGCTCTTTTCACCATGGACAAACCGATGTACATCATGGCTCATGGTTTCACCAATTCATGGCCATGGTTCTCCATTGTAATGCCACTCCCAATGAACATAACAGATGGTTCCAGTGTCTTATTATGGTACTCTTTTTTAGGGTTTTTCCTTGGTGGTACATGTGGTCATCTTTGGGTTTCACTTGTGGTTATGCCAGACCTTGATAGGTACCTAGGAACCGAGTATGTTCCTTTTTGTTTCAGCCTAGGTTACGGGGCAATTCAGTTTCATATTACAAAAGTGGTAATCCTTGGTTTCATACACTAAGTGTTTCTAGCATGTGCTTGTTCCTTATTGAATATTACCTCAAAAAAGGATAAATAAATAAATAAATAATTGAAGAGGACTTAAAATTACACCTCCACTTATTAGCCTTTTACAAGCACATGGGCATATGGCAATAAATTGTCATAAATAAATGAAATTTATGACAATTTATTGAACCTAGCTTAGTTCGTGTATAACTTGATAAAAAAACACATTCATTTGTTGGAGTATATTCGAGCTATCCAATCTATTTGCCACCTTTTTTGTGGAGCAATTAGTACCAAACCAGGGCCTTAGATTTGGGGAATCCATTGATTTTGCACTGGCATGATATGTATCTGAGTCTGTCTGGATGTGTCTTTTGAAGTTTAGTACAATGAAATTGTGTTTTAACTTTTGGCCTTTGTCAGGCTGCTCAGAGTTTTGATAAAATGCTGGATGTTCATCCATTCCTTTGATAAAATGCTGGATGTTCATCCATTCCTTTGATAAAATGCTGGATGTTCATTCATTCCTTTGATAAAATGGTGGGTGCTCATTATTCCTTTGATGAAATGGTGGGGGCTTCATTCATTCCTTTCATCACCACTATGATGGGCCTATTTCCAAATCATGTAAAGCCCTGGGATGGTACCATATATCCTTATATGATGATATATCCATGAATCATTTGCCTGATTGAAGTACTCATGTCCATTGGATGATGGGTATTTGAACCTTCACCAACACCCTCATTGGGTACCATCCGGGTATACAACTAGCTGAGGTGAAATTCTCAACAACCTGGCCCTGCCTCATGCCTTGAAGAAATAGGACACACAAACCCCCTACCCCCGCCTCATACCCTCATTCTATGGATTTCAAAAACCCTTAACCATACCTAACCTGTTGAAGAAATGTTGGGAGGGGCATGGTATTTGTTGTGGTTAATTTTGGGTAGATCTAGCGGTGGTGGCCTACATTAGGGTTAGGGTTTTGGGGTTCAGTGTCTCCTTCTTGTCTACTTCAATGATATGTGCTTTTGCAAGTTGGCGATTGTGGATGTTACTTTTGCCTTCCTTTGAATTTGATTGTAGCACCAAGTGGAGGTTTGTGTCATGGCACCCTACTCCATAATCATCAATGTGACTTATTAACAACAAAAACTATGGAGCTCAAATTTGTCTTTGAAGTAGAAATAGAACATGTGATTTCTCACTCTTGCATTTTGATGTTAGATGTTTATATAATGCTTTGTGATTTATTTGTCCAAACTTTTGTGAATCATTGCGGTGTTGGAGGGTTTTGAAGCTCTTGGGTTTAGGATTTTGTTGTTTCTTATCGATTGATTGATCTTTGACACAAATATTTGTGAATCATTGGGGTGTTAAAAGTTGCACAGCTCTTTGATAGAAGGTTATGTTGTTTTGTCACCTCTCACCAATGACTTGAACTTTGATTGCTTTGTTATTTAAAGTTTTTTACTGTATGACCTTTACTATGAAACAATTTCATGAAAAAGCAAAGGTTTGTGAAAGTTCCAATGTAAAACAATTACATGTAACAAAAGTTTGTGATGATCTTTGGTGATGTTTTCTATTTTTTGTCATCGCTCATCAACTACTCTTTGTTTTTTCACCTTGTTGTTTCAACTTTGAGGCAATTTTGTGAAGTAGCATTGATGTGAGAAAAAAGAAAAGTTTGGCATGACAAGCTTTATTGCTTCTTGTTAAACATTTGACCTTTTATTTTATTTTTGAATTCACCTTTAACCAAAATTTGACTTACATGTTTTTCCACATGTTTATTTGTGCATTCATCTTATTATTATGATGCTTCTAAGCTTTTAACTTTTTGATGGGTTCTTAAAATACTATAGTGAATCTTCATGATAGAAGCCCTAATAAAGAAACTCCAAACTTTGAAAAATATGATAACAAATTAATGTATTGACAATTTGCATCCATCGCATGAAGGTGAAGAATTGCATCCTCTTGAGGTTACTTTTGGTAATGAATCATAAATATGGGAATTGCACATGGGGAATTTGTGAAAGCCATTTGCATTTGTTGATTGAAACCTTTGGGTGAAATAATGATTGGGTGGTACCACTATGAACATCGCACTTCATTTGTTTGAACCCCTTGAACTTTGGAAAAATATAGCAAACACTTAAGAGAAAGGTTTCATATTTTTTATTCAATACATTAACCAACTTGTATAAATTTTGAAACCTTAATGATATAAAAAACATTTGGAGTTTTTGATGTTCCCATTCATTGAAAAATGTCATAATGTTTATTTTCCTTGAACTTTTTGGTCAAGAACATTTTTGAACAAGGTTTGATTTATATATATATTATTTTTCAAGTTCAAAAGTGTGATTCTTAAAGGGGCCACAACAATTGAAAATACAAATTTATAATGATATCCGTTTTTTTTTATTTCAATGAAAAGTTGTGGTCATATATTTTGGCATGCAATGGATAAACATGAGAAATAATAATAATCTATAGTTATGAAAAAAAATTAAAAGAAATGGCTCATGAATATCATTTGGTCAATTTTTGTTCCTTAAAAATTCCTTGAAGTGATTTGTAGGGGGTTGACCCAATCATGTTTTCACCCTTTTGATTTAACATTTGAATGTAAGGTAGAATCCCATTGATAAAGGAATTATATGTTAAATTTGTGAATGAAGTTGAATTATCAATCTTAAAGAAGTTTTAGATGTCCATGATACATTTTATAGGGTTGTATAATATTTATGACTTGTGTTGTGCTTTGTTTGGAATGTGCAAGTGTTTGAAGTTTGCAAATTTCTAATGCATGACAATCAACCACATGTCCTTTAAATACATAAGTGAAAATCAAATGAATAGTTGATAGCTAAAGATGATGAAGTGAGTTTTGTTAGGGTTTTTGCATAGAAACCTCTTCCATGTTTCTAAACCATGAGGTGGCTTCATTTTCTTTTAATTTGAAGAATTTGGTAGGTTGTTATAATGGGGACAAACAATGTCATTTTTTTGTTTTCTATCTTCTATCCTTTAATGAGACTTATCTATGTAGTCCATTTATCAAATGGCATTTGTATGTGTGTCTTTTAGCTTTTGATTTTATGTAATGCATCTTATAGTGTCATTTGTGTTTTTTGTTTTCTTATGAGGCATATGTTTGGTATTGTTTTATGTCTTCTAATGGGGTTCATGTGTGTAGTGCATATGTTTAATATTTTTTCCCATGTAATGCATCCATATGTCTTATGTCTTTCAAATAAATTAAACATTTGATTGTAATATTGGGATTATGTGAATAAAGGGAGATGGAACAATGGAACATGTAACATAGAGGATCATGGAAAAATTACCTAAAATATAACCATACATAACAAAATAAATCATTTTCATTTAGGATTACCTAGTTTGAATTATGTTTAAAAGTTCAGAAAAAAGACAATAAACGTGAGTTGAAATTACACTTGTACTATAGTATTAAAAACAAAATCAAAATGTAACACTATTTTTTTATAAAATTGGTTATTGAAAGGTGATTTGTCCTTGAACGCCATTAAACATGATTCATTATATGTTTGTTACTTGTAAGGTGGACAAGATTCAAAAAACCAAGTTAATAGGAGAGGTTTTTAATGTTGATTATTCATAACATTGCAACCATGGATCAAACCTAAAACGTATTATCTACTACCTACACCTAAGAATTGGTATTCACCAAATGGGCCATACTAATCAATGAATTGAGTTTTGTGGCAATTTTTTTGTCCTGAAAAAATCATTAGATTAGTTTTTAAGACAAATCTTGAACTCCCAAAAAAATTTATTTGAAGGTAAAAACATAGTCAAAGGGGCCACCCAAATGAATGGACATTCCTCAAAACTACATTTTTATATGTTTGAAAGATCACAAGTGAAACATAATAGTTTGGATTGTCACAATTTTTTGGAAATATTTTTCATTAATTACAAAGACTATATGCTCAAAACTTGACACATACCAAAAATGTTTTTGCATGTTCAAAAGCACTTAAACCTCGAGAGTAGATAGTTTTTTTTTTTTCAAATGTCCTTTTTCATGCGAAATGTGCACCATTCCTTTTGAAAATTGGAGAAGATTTTAACATTAATATTACAAGGGCAAAAAGATTTGAATTCATGAAAATTGTTCTTAACACATTTGAGCACATTTAGCTCAAAAGTGTTTTTGAACATGAAAATTATTGATTTTGAAAATGTACCTTTAAAAGTTGTTCACGTTTATGTGATAGAAGGCATAAATGCATAATATACATAATATAAAATTAATTTTTAGTCAAAATGTATTTATATAAAACATGTAATGTTAAATGGGGTACCCAAAATATAAATTTTAAAGTTATAATCCAACATGAAAATGACACGTGTCACGTGCAGTCCTTGGAAACATGGTTGTCACAACGTCCGTGCATCTATCATGACACAACGGACATATATGGGTGCAAATGTACCCCTACATCATGTCAATATAAGGTCAACCTAGGTCAAAAGGAATTTTGAGTTGCTTAGGGTAATAGGCTTATGGGTTTGTTTCGGTTGTCGTAAAGCCTATGGCAATGGAAAAATTTTGGTCGCCAAACTTGTGATGATCAAGAAATTTTGGTTGCCAAATTTACGGTGATCAAAAAATTTTAGTTGCCAAGCTTGTCGTAATGAAATGCTTTCAATCACTTGTGGCAATTGAAAGCATTTCATCGCCATTTGAGTGGCAATTGAATTTTTTTTAGTCATCGCACGTTTATGGATCTAGGTCGTTTGATTGACTGCGGATTAATCTCCACCATTGATTTGGTGATGGAATTTGATTTGGCAATAAAATTTGATCTACCTTGTAATAAAATGTAGATTTTTCATGTCAATTCTCACTTTCTCCTTTGAGGTGTGTGCATCTTATGTTGTTTAACACCAACCATTGCCACATAATTTGGGAGGGAGGGGTGAAACTTTTATGGGTGTTTGAATTTTAAATCGTCATATTGCATTTGCAATTGGTGTTAAATTTCAATTGTAACCTTAAAGGTGGAGTCCAATTTTATTGTTTAATGCATTAATTATATTAATGAAGCCTATTGTTCTTGTGTACAGAGTTGGAATGTGTTCAAAGGCACATCCATAGGTGAAGACATTATTTGCTTAATGTGGTGGACTTGTCCCTCCACCACTAAATGACATGGAAATATCAACCCAGATCCTAGATGGGTGAACAGAAGATGTGGCCATGGAAATGTTGAATCCTTTAGTTGAAGGAAAATCTACTTTGACGTCTCAAATGAAAGGGGTTCAAACTTTCACCCCTTACAAATAGCACTGAAGGTTTTAACAGATCCACAAATAAAAACACTTGAACCTTTCGACAGGTTTCATTACTTGAAGGATTGAATTTAGCCAAAAAACAAGATTTGGACAAGAAGTGGACAATTTTTTTTTGTGAGGCAAACATCCCCTTCAATGTTGTGCGACACCTGACGTTCATAAAAGTTGTGAAAGCAACCTTTGAATTTCAAACCTATTACAAACCCCCATCATACCATAGATTGCACACAAATTTGGTAAACAAGAAGACACAAAATGCAATTCAAAAATATGGAGCAACCATTTATTCTTATGGTTGGGACAATGTTGTTTGACATCCATTGTTGAAGGTAATGTTTGCTTGTCCAAATGGCGATGTATTCATAGGTTCCATTTGACACAACTGGGGAACGGAAGGATGCCCATTACATATGTAATGCATTGGGTGGATACATCAAAACTATTGGAGTTAATAACATTGTACAATTTTTTATAAATAATGCTCTGAACATGTTTGAAATGCAATTGACTTTTTAATCCATCATTTTCCAAATCTTTATTTTCAAGGTTGTGTTGCTCATTGTTTGGACTTGCTATTGGAAGATTGGGGAAAAACAACATGGGCGAAACAAATTGAAAAAGGTGAAAGTTGTTGTTTTTTTCATATAACAACACCATGTGCCATTAATAATTTTTCATCATTACGAGACTAACCTAATGTTACTAAACCCCATTGAAACACAATTTGCAATCAATTTTTTAATGGTTGAAAGGTTGTTCAAGCTTAAACTTGCCATTGAATAAAATTATTGCTGATTTTGATAACTTTTGTCAACTCATCACGTGGTAGTCATTGTTAAAAGTTGCTCACCAAGGTGAAAGTTATTCAAGCCGACATAAAGAGGGAAAATTTTTGGGATAATTATGCTAAATTTGTACACATGGTCGAACTGGTCTTAGTGATTGAAGGTATTTCATGGCAAACAACCTTGCATGGAAAGGACATGGTTTATCATGAAAACATTGGAGTGACATGTTTTATCTTTACAAAATCCTCCATTTGAATTACCATCAAACCTTGTAGGATGTGATTGAAGATCAATTTTACCAAAATTGGAAGATGTTGACAACCAACCTACATTATGTAAAGGCCTTTCTCAATCCATACCTATTAGGTGAAGTTCGCCTACATGATGATGCAAATGCGAAAGAGATCTTCAACAAAATTTTGCGGAAAATAGTTCATATAACAATTGCCTATGCCCTAGATTTAAGAAAATTTACAAATTTTGTGGAAAGTCAAGGTCCATTTTTTTACACCCCCTTAGTGAAGGACCTAGACTTGCTCCCACATAAATGGAGGGATTTGATTGGAATTGATGGATGCACACTTGCACCCATCGCTCGTCACATTTTGGCACAAGTGTGTTCTACATCATTGTGCGAATAGGGAATTCATATTCATTTGTCCATAACAAAGTGCAAAATCAATTAACATTGAGTTGAACGAAGGACCTAATGTACATATACACTAACAACAAGCTTTTGCAATAACAACTTGGCGCCAACACCACAACATGGTACGAAAAAATATGTTGTTTGATGTTGATGAAAATGTAGTTGAGAGTGACTCATCGAATGAAAACCCCATAACGTCAAATGAATCGGATGAAGATGAAGTTGAGCATGACCCTTTTGAATTCCTTCATGATGATGAGATTCCATTTTCAGAATTGTTGTTCGATTCGACGATTTGGCAAGTTCAAGGGTCTAATAATGGCAATGCAAATTCGAACATGTCATTATTAAATGACAATGTTCAAGTGTCCGATGCACCCCCCTAAGTTGTACATGCTCCAACAGCCCCAAGCCAAAACACATTCATGTAATCAATGAGTTCCATGGAAATGGACCCCCCAATTAATGTAAGTGAATTTTTTTTTATTACCATTTGCATGTGGTGACCGAAAGGTTTACGGTCGTCATAGTTGCATGGTGGTTGAAATGTTCTCATTTGGGTTTTGTGTATTTGGTTGTCCCCTTACAACCATTGCATGGAACCTTGGGTGAATTAAGGTGATCAAGTCCTTGGTGAAGGGCTATTTTTTTCACATTTTGCAAGTATTTTGGACCACATTGAATTTTGACTTTTCAAGAGTCTAGTTTTTTTAACAATTAATGTTTGGAAAAAATTTAGTTTTTTGTCACCCAAAATTTGAAGGATGTTATTGAATGGAAATTAGGCAAACAACCATTGGGCGGACCATTGTCTAGCTGACAACCATCAAGTGGTCAATATGACCAAAACCCTCAAAACAAGTTATCCCACACATCATCTAAGACTTACCCCCTAGACCTTTGAACATCCCAAACATGCACAAACGAAGGGTTGTAAAAATGTTTGGCAAGGAGAACACTTCATTGATGCAAACCCAAAAGTGTCAAAAGCTTGAAAACAATGATCCTAAACAAATTGCCACACAACAATTCTAATAAATTATCATGACATTTTTTATGGAACACACAGTGGCATATTTCAATGGTACTTTTGTCAGCAAGCAAGGAATTGGCCTAGAGAAGTGTATGCAAGTCATGGAACATAAGTTTTTGGTTGAATTAAATGGATCTTTGCAATACACCAAGCTTTGGATTTCTAAGGGGTTTTTGGAATGGTTTGAATGCAAATTTTTGGATTTAGCCACAAATGTGTTGCAATGGTTTGATGTCATTTGTCCACAAAAAAATAAGGTGCTTTGGACCACAAAGGTGGCAGGCTTGTGGGAGAAAATTTCATGGTGGGCCAAATTATTGAAGAATTGGTTGAAGATAAAGGCGAAACTTACACCATGGATGGAAAAAAACGCTCGAAACCTTTTAGCCCAAATTGGAAGTTGTGGTGTGTTATGGATTCCAAGCACAACAAATGTGTTTTTATTGTCAGGTGGAGACAATTAGGGTGGTGATGGTGTGGTGTGCAAGGTGCAAATCAAAAGATTCAATCACATCGCAAACATGATTGAGTTGGTAGGGAAGACACTAAAGATAGATGACAAGTGAATAACACGTAAGTAATGATTAATGGAAGCGTCGACATGCTCGTGTGAACATCTAGGTGTCATCAAATTCCTTCCATCCATAGATAGACCATGGAAGCATACACATTGTGGTGGAATGGGGGAACTCTTTGAGAAATGTTGGATTACAACACAAAGTATTCCCCCATTATTGATAATTGTACCTTATTGTGGCAAGGTAGGCCGGATATGGAAGGGTGAACACGATTATCACCTTTAAACAAAATCATGTGAAGTTGGCATGGGCATTCATAAACATTATGAATGTAGTATATCATCATGGAATTTTTCACGATTTGTCCAAGGACAACATTATGTTGCATTTTCCAACAGACAAACCAAATGTTGTGTACATAGGTGTGTGCAATTGGGGTGAAACTAGGCACTTGCAAGAGGTGACACCATCATTGTATGGCTCTACAAAGGAACAAGATGCCACTAATGCAAAAAAACTGCATTGGTGGGTTGCCCCAAAATTGTTTTTTTGTTTATAACGAGTTAGGAACTACAAATTCCCCTCAACAATTGGCTAAACAACACGCCACAAGTTTGAGGTCTAAAACATATTTAGTGTGTAGACTGGCAAATGTCATATGGGTGATATTGGGATGCAAAATATTTTGTGGATAATTCAACCAAAATGTCATTTGGGAAATTGATCCATGACATGTACAACCCAAATCTAAAGGCAAGAAAAACTATTCAACACGTTGTGCACACATTGATGGGGCCTCCATACAATTGGACTGCATCTAAAGAGTGTTATTGAAAGTAGCCATGGACAGTTTATAGTTACTAGATATGGAATATGGTGCAATTTGCATGATCTTTCAAAAATGACATGTTTTGGATTTGTGGATTTTTTAAAAACCCAATTTTGTAAGTGAATCATGTTGTCATCTATAATCAAATTTGAAATTTGTGAATCCAACCTCCTTACACATTTGAAATTTGTGTCTTAATCTATGCTCTATATTGATGATGAATTTTTTGTAAACATAAGATACAATGATCATATACAATTTTACACAAGTATTACCCATCTATTTTTTAAGTTTTTGAATTATGGATGATTGGACTTATCATCGATAATTTGCTTCAATAAATGTTCTCATAATTGATAGACATTAATAATGAGAAAAAATCAATAAAATTTCATTTAAAGCAATAGTTCTTAATGTAAACTTTACAAGGCATTCACTTTGTATACTTTTGTTTTGGTTTTCAGTTTTTTTTGGCATTGCCTACCAAGGTGAGGATATTGTGTTTAGATTCATTATAAAATATAGTAGCTTAACGGATTTTGGCCCCATGTAATAGGTCTATTTTTATGCGAGCATTTTTAAAAGATATTTTGGCTTGTGTTGAAACTTGGGATTAGTGATAAAGTTGTGATATCTTGAAAGAGTTTGGTTTCTTTTAGAGATTTCTTTTTTGAAGATTACATTTTTGCATGCGAAATATTGGAATTTCCATTTTTTTTTTCCTCTTTAAGATATTCTTCAATGTAAATGGCAAGGCCACAATGACACACTAAAAGATGGTGATAAAAAAAATTTGGTGACCAAGGTTGTGGCGACTGAAAAATTTCCATCATTTTAGGATTAGCGATCGAAATTTTTTAATCATGACATGATTAGCAACCGAAATCCATTTTTGGTCCTTAACTATAACAAGGGCAACTTGAATATGACCAAGGATTTTCTTATGTCCGTTTTGATGGATGTGATGGATGCCGACATGACACTTGACGCAAAATGGGTGCATCACGTCGGTTTTGACAACCCTACTTAGAAAAGGACTTTTATCTCGATGTCCTTGGTTCCTTTGACCATGTTTTCACCTTTGAGTTTTAAGAATCAAAATTGGTACCAAAGTTCATGAAATTGGAATTGACTATAAAAACAAAACTATGCAACATAATTAGTGAGAATGCATTTGTCAAATATATTACTTTAATGTTTACATTTGAAATAGAGGGACCATGGAATGATTTTGTTTTCATTTGTCCCACATTTTGAAAAATGTTTGCCATGTGTTATTATGAGTTCATTTTTTGGGAACTTCATTGAACATTTGATAATTTGATTATTGTTGTGGGTTCAAACCAATGTTGTTCAATTCTTGATTTTGAAAGGAACCATTGGTTTTGGGTGTGGTTGTGAAAACAATTTTTTGATTTTGTAGAACCTTTAGTGGTGGAGATTTTCCAAAATATGTGGAATTTAATATAGTTTAAGATTGGGCAAATTTTATTGTCATTAAACACAATTATAATTTTTAAAATGTGCACTATTAGTTTTGTTCGTAGAACCCAATGGTAAGTGCATAATTCTAATCATGTACATTTGTCTTCGAACATTCTAATTCAACATAACCTATATTTTCTTATACTTACATAGTTCTATCATAACTACTTCCATTTCATGCATAAATCATAAAAAAATCATAGCATATTTCTACAAGCACACAAAAACATGTTCCAAAATCCAAAAATTCATCAAAATTACAAAATATCAAATATTAATCCCCAAAACCCCATGTTCAATTTATATTAAATCTTGAAAAGAGGAAAAAGGGAGGAAAACAACTAACTACCACGTACTCCTTAACTAACTAGGTATTATACCCTTAACACCCAAGATGAAAAATTTCATGTTATTAATCATGTGCAGCCAATTATAAATAAAAACTTGCATAGAAAGTAAGGCCATACTTTGGCATTAAAAAAAAATTATACATAAATAACCACAAAACTTGGGTTTCTTTGAAAAAGGAAAGTAGCCCAGTCTAGGTTGTGGTTTTAGTTTCAACAATAGGTTGGTTCCATAGTCTAACCTAGTTTTAGTTTTTAAAAAATTGTGAACCTCTACTCAAAGTACTGTAGATCTTGACTTTGACCTAGTTGGAAATACTTTTCAATACTTTGAACCTACCAACATTGCTTCAAACTTGTGATAAGGAACATAACCATTATAAGATAAATTGTTTTGTTTGTATGAGTGAAATGGAGATTGGCAATTAGTTTGGGAGATGATAAATAGGTGCAACAAATTCAATGTGGCATACAAGTCAATGTTGTCACAAGGCCACCTTTTGAACAAAAACTTTTCTTTTCCAATTTTTCAAAAATGTACTGAAGTTTATCAACACACTTTGTTGATTATGCTTGAAATTGGATAATTTAACAAACAACATATTATTGATGATATATTATTTGGGTGAAAGAAATGGCAATTTGAATACTGTGGAAAACATTTTAACTCTTATCCATCTTCCCTATCAATCAACTTTTTACAATTTTGATTTTTTCAATGGTCAATATTATGTTAAGATATTTTTAAATGTTATGGTAAATTACTTATGTGTTATCTTCATAAAATGATAGGTCCATTGGATGACATGTTGGTGAATATTGAAAAAGTTGGAAAATGGATGAAATTGAGTTAGTGAAACATCAAAGGAAACATGAATTAAGGAAATTGAAAATTGGGAAAAAGATTGGATGTTATATGAGTTGGGAAATATGGAAAATTTGAAAAAATTAAATCTAAGAAAAGAAATGGATGAATTGAGATGGAATTTAATAATGTTAAATTGCAAATGCATGTGAGTCAAGGAAGATGGAAAAAAACACTTAATTTGTGAATTGATAAATGAAATCAAAGTTGGAAGATATGGTGCACCAAAGTGAAAATATGAGAAGATTATGAATTATGAAAGGTGGGGGAGGTATGATTTTAAAAATGTTTCATCCATAGATTCAATGATGAAATGAAAATGTTTTTTTTAAAAAAAGTATGAAAAAACTAAAATTTGTGAAAGACAATGGACTAAAATGCATGTAGTGAATAATGAGAAATACATTATTTATTTCAAGGGATCACATTGTTAATGAAAGTTAGATCCATGAATGAAGTATCAAACACCTCTTTAGAAATTTATTACATAACAAACATCATTATCAAGCATGTCCAAACTAGTGTTGGTAGGTTATGGGATTTAGGTATGTTGAAATTTAGGTTATAGGTCAAGTTTTAAGGCTTTTGGATTAGAGGTTTCAAATTTTTTTGAAATTGCCATTGGAACTTAACTATGCAATAAGCTTCTTTTCAAAATTGAATTTGAACTAGGGTTACTACTTCATTTAAAACATGTTTAGGTTCTTTAAGTACATAATACAACTTTATTAAAACTTGAATTTACATTTTAAGCAAGTTATTGCATTTGATTGGTTGTACATAATAAAGTCCACACAATTTTTATCTTGAACTATGTACATTAGTTGAACAAACAAATACTACACAAAAGAAACTTTGTTTAATTGTGTGTAATGGGGATGGAATTGAACCTAGTTTTAAACCATACCGATTTTAAATTGTGTGTGAAAATTATTAGAATTGGAAGTTTACAAATCCAAAGAATTAATATCAAGATTGGACCAAAGGTTCCACCAAAAACAAAAAAAAGAATCAGAATCGAGATTGAAGATTTTTTTGGAATCAACAACTAAACATCATTAGTTCAAACTTGTGTATTATTTTCATTGGTTGTTTGTGTTTTGGATTTTAAAGATGTTGATAAAAGGGAAAATAAATAAGAATAACTCCATTGGTAGTAATAGAATTATATGTAAACCCTAATTTAGATGAAGTTCAAGCTTCAAATAACATGAAAATTGAGTTTGGATTAGTGTTGGGTGGGTATGTCCATTGTACATATTAGATGGTATTGGTATTAATTTTTTTTCAATTTGGACATTAGGTATGAACATGAACATTCAAATGTTGTTCAAATAGACATATTAGGTTGGTCGACATCATAATCCACATATTTTGTGGGGATTTTGGGAATGAACAAGAATAGACAATAACTTTACACTAGTTGGTATGAAATATGCATCTTGATATTGAATATTCCCATCAAGATTTTATTTAAAATGAAAATTTCAATTAAGAAAATCATCTAATGCAAACCAAGGTGTGATTTTGTGACTAAAACATGAAGTTATGAAGAACATCAAAAACCTAGAAGTTATGTTTATTGTTTCATTAGAAAATATATGGTAATAATCTCCAAATCTTCGTACATCTCTTCTATCGCTAGTCATGAATGACCCAAAGCCCTAAGTCTTAAGACCTAACTTGTAAATTTTTCTTAAACTTGACATATACATTCCTAGATGCACACAAAAATTTCACAAATTAAATATGAATAGGAGTCTCTCACAAAGGAAAGCTTTGGGTGTGTTTAGGTGCAATGGTACTAGCGTTAGAAGCAGATAAGTAACCCAAGTTTTCTTCTAGTTTTTCATATCATGATACCAACTAGTTTTAGTTTTACATACCATTGTGTAAGTTGGTGTGACCTAGCACCCACCAATACACTAGTTTATTTGGCTTGTTTTAGGGTTCATTTGTGGGATGAAACCCCATTCAACTTGTTTTTTTGTTTTTGTCCCTCATTTGATTCTTTTCATTCCACCATTCAATTTTTTAAACCCCTCCTCCTCTTTCTTCTTTTTCCTCCTCCTTTTCTTCTTTTCTTTTCTTCTTATTATCTTCCACCATCCCATCTTTTCATCTTTTCCTCATCCTCCTTTTCTACTTCTCCTCCTTCTTATCCTCCTTCATCAACGACTATCATCATATACTAGGTAAGCTTCTTCATCTTCATATTTTTTTGTGTGTTTTGTTACATACGACAAACTTCTTTGTTGTGTGTTTGTTGCATATGCCGACCAACTAAGTTTTTCCCTCCTTCATTTGTGTTTTGTTACACACAACAAGCTTCTTTTGTGTGTGTTTTGTTATAAGTGTTGATCAAATAAACTTTTTCTTCTTTTGATTTTGGTTTTTCATGGTTTTCTTTTCTTTTTTGATTGTTTTAAAAATTTGTAGGAATAAAAGAAATAACATATAAGAAGAAATCTACCCCCTTCCCTTCTGTTGATTCTTTTTGTTTTTTTTGCTTGTTATCCCCCCCCCTTTTTTTGGTTTGCATCAAAAGAATAAACAATTTAAATGTTTTTATTGGTTTATAGAAGAAGCAACAAAAGGAATTTGATTTTTGTCAAGAAACAACAAAATAAACAATTTAGAACAAGAAGAAAGATACACCTTTCCCTTTAGTTGATTTTTTTTTCTTTTTTGTGTTTGTGAGAAGAAGAAGAAAGACCAAAAACAAAACAAGATAAAAATGAAGAATAAGATGATGATGAAGAAAGGTACCTTTTAAAAAAATTATCATGCTTTGGATTTTTTTTCCTTTTAAAGATATTTCCTGATTTTTTTCTTATGAATTGTGGAAAGGAATTGATAGAACATGCCACTTCACAAAAGACAACACAATTAAGCAAAAAATACACCCATGGAAAACAATGAAGGCTTGGCACTTGTTCTTATGTAGTTTATATAAAGTTTTGTAGTTTTTAGGGATGTTGGCATTGAGGAAATGCAAGACAAAAATGGTAGGTTAAGCTTAAACTAGCTATTAAGGGAAAATAAAAATAAAAATAAATCACATGTGCATATTGCATTTTGTGAGATAATGTGAAATAAAGTTTTGCATGAATTGAAGATACCTCACAAAATGCAATATGCACATGAGAGGCAAAAACTTTATCTTCATTTGGTGCCTGAATTAAAAAAAAAAGTAAAGTGTCAACAAATTTTTGCAATACTTGCATTTTGTGTGATATTTTCTATATTGATGTTATGTAAATGTTAAGTAGATAAGAGGGTGAGCAAGTGGGTGGGTAAATATGAAGATATGTAGGTGGGTAGGTATGTAAATGGGTAGGTGGATAGGAAGGATGGGG
>Ga0209611_10002937_pt1 | contig 29846 bp, 19 predicted proteins | sample S1TSphgellanicum_3_FD_187693 | JGI IMG/M metagenome (GOLD analysis project Ga0209611, IMG submission 187693) | Host-associated microbial communities from peat moss isolated from Minnesota, USA - S1T2_Fc - Sphagnum magellanicum MG (SPAdes) (version 2) | ecosystem: Host-associated > Plants > Peat...
AGTAGGGATATTTTTATTTCATTTAACCTTCTCTTGGTCAAGGGTTTAGAGTTATCAAAGTTTAAGGAATAAACTAACCCATGTGTTATTCACTCAAGGTAATACATCAAAATAACACGATGAAGAGGGACTTTTTATTATTTTTTAAAATGAAGGTCAAACTAACCTCCTTATTCTCTCATAACTTGAAATCAAATCTAAAAAAAATGAATATATGTATTCCTAGGGATTATATATCTCAAAGCATTTATCCATTCTTAAATCTCAATGACTCATGGCTTGCCAACTCTCTCTTTTGGGTTATTTTTAATTCCTTTTGTGTGCATGAAATAAAATTAAAGCTAATTTATTTTCTTTATAACCTTATTGTGAATCCTATTTTATAGGTGTAAGATCCCTCCCATTTTGAAGGTGTAGGGTGAACCAACATTTACACTAGCACTTTCATTTTCTTGAGTGAAACCATTTAATGATCAAAATAAACCCAAGAAATGTTAGTCCTGAACTTTGAAACCTTAACCTACTGGTCTAACCATAAGATGTTTATAATATTTTAAAACATTTTAGATGATTTTTTGGGGTTTTACAATGATACCAATTTGAATGCTAGTTCACCCATGGCCAAAACACTCATCATGGTACCATGGTAAAAACCAATGTTGTGCATGTATATGGTTTAGGATTTACATTTTGTGTAATTTTTGTAAGATTCACTTACGTTCATGTAAGTGTGTTGTAAAACAAATGCATTTACATGATTCTACTTAATTATGTAAAATCATGTAATATAATATAAAAATGAAAAACTTTTATTTGAAAACAGAGCTACCCAAATGTTTAGAATTTTTTTGAAGATGAGCCAATCAAAGTAGCCCATTGCCAAAATATAATAATTGATCTATTGGAAGTAAAAGTTTTTACTTGGTGCATTACAAGTATTAATTTTTTTTATAATATGGCCAATCAAAGTGGTTCATTACAAAATAAGAAAATAAACAAACATTGAGCTTTACGATGCGCTTGCATTAAGATGCACCCATTTTTAATTACTATGGATTACAAAAGGATATATAAGTATTAACATTATAAAATACACACTTATATTTCACCAAGATGAACCAACACCCACACTAATTCCTTCACCTTTTTGAATGAGGCCTCTTAATGGCTTGAAAAGTGTTAAATATGGACATAAAGACTTTAATTTTGTTTAATCATGAGATGTTTTTAATATTTTTAACCAATTTAAATTGAAGTTTATATTATGATACCAACCAATGTCGGGTAGGTATCTAATAATCTAGGTAATACCCATCAACGCACTAACTTTGATTCTGAGAATGCATATTTTACTCTAACCCAGACCTTGATTTTAATACATGTTGATATAACCTAATGTTAAACTTGCCTTATTGTAGGATCTCGATGAAAACCTAGTACCTAATGACCATCAATTTTATAAATATTATAAACCCTACCTTGATAAGGATTTACTTTCATCAAAGTTTTGGGTATTCTTAATTAGGGTTATGACTTATGCCATTAAGATTAGGGCTTAGGACTTAAGGTGCCTTGTCTATGCTCTTGTTTTGTTTTCAATTACAAACATGTAACCATCACCACTTTCTCCAAGGCATCACCACTACCTTTTTTTCCAATGCATCATCATTACTTCTTTATCCAACACATTGCCACTACCACTTTCTCCAACACAATACCATCATTGTTTTTTCCAATGGATCGCCAATGCATGTTGTCTTTCCACCTTTAACAACTTGTTTGCTTGGATTTTAATTTTCATGTATGTCAAATTGCTACAACATTAATGATAGTGTCATGGGACATCTTCATTATCTTCACACTTGTCTTTACCAACATGGTGGTGATCATCAGTACTCAATATCCTTAGTGATCTTCTTCACCATCATAATCATTTTCGTTTGTGTGTTTTTAGTTTTTAGCAAGTTGCAACACCACCATTAGTGATCATCATCTCCACATCATTGCACTATGAGTAAGTTTTTTTGCACTCCTCACCATTATTCTTTTTGGTTCATCACCATCATTCCCCTTTTTGATTTCAATGAAGTAATTTATACTTTTTTTTTTGGTCAAAGTTTTCAAACTTTCCTTTTCATTTCATGTTTATTAGTTCGTGTTTATTAGGTTGTTGTAACATTAACCACAATGTTGTGGTGGTCATCATCATAGTATTCATCTACACCATCAATCTAACTGTAATCATCATCATCATCATGGTGGTGTTCATTTTTTAAGTAAGTTAGTTCAATTGTAATTTACATTATTGTGATTTACATTATTTTTTAATATTTCTTAAAATGTTGAACTATGTAATTCTTGCTAAAGCAATCATTGCAATTGCAACCTATAGGGTAAAAACATAGTTAAAGGAGCCACCCAAGTAGTGAAAACTCCTTAAAATTGCATTTTTGTATGTTTGAAAGATCACAAATGAAGCATAATAGTTTAGATTGTCATAATTTTTTTGGAATATTTTTCATTATTTGCAAAATTTACATGTTCAAAGCTTGGCACAAATCAAAAATATTTTTGCCTCTTCAAAGCATTCAAACCTTGAGAATCAATAATCCTTGTTTTTTTTCAAACATCCATTTTTTATACCAAATGTGCATCATTCCTTTTGAAAATTGGAGAAGATTTGGACATTGATGATTAGAAAGGCAAAAGAAAATTTGAACTAATGAAAAAAAAACTATAACTGATTTAAACACATTTGGCTCAAAAGTGTTTTTGAAAATTATGAATTTTGAAAATGTGTTGATAACAAAAGTTGTTCATGTTTATGTGATAAAAGGCATGAATGCATAATATACATGATATAAAATCAATTTATGGTCAAAATGAATTTGTATATGAAATGTTGCATTATAAATTTACCAAGCTTCATAGGTTCATACAAATTTTGTGTGAAATCAAGTTTTCATAGGTTTGTACAAAAATTTCACAAATTTTATGCTATGATTAATATGAATGATATTTGTATGTATTCAATATCTTAAATATTAAAAAAAATGGGACATTTTTTTAAATGACATATGTGAATGTGAATGTTTATTACACAAAAATCACATAATTCTATCCAAAATTACATAACGATAATTGCATGGATTTAATTAAACGTAAACCATATGTACTTCACATCAAGACATCATAAGTAAAAAAGACATATCATTTATATAGAAATAATACATGTATATTTTTTGTGTCATTTTTACATTTTGAAGCCCATGGATTTTGCACGGACATATTGTTTTATAATTTTTGCATGGATTTTATTGAAATTTTATGATATTGTATGTTTGTGATGGGTGTTAAATGGGGTACTTGAAATAAAAATTATAAAATTATAAACCTATAGAAAAAATGTACCAAAAAGAGAAAAATTATTCCCCTTTTTCAAATCACAAATTTTTTTGGTAGCCATGCCCCTACCATAAATCAAAGTTTACACAAAATGTATTTTTAGATAACTTGGTATTACACATTATGAATTACCAATATTTATTTTTTATTGAAACTCCATGGTTGAAGCAATTAGTCTTGTAAAAAATCCCTAACTATTAAACAATTAAGGTTTTCAAAGAAAAGATTTTTCATATGAGTTTATCATCTTGTATTACATTACATATTGAGTCCCAATAACAAATTCGGAATGTGAATCAATATAAAGTTTTCCATTTTGTGATGTTCTAGTCAAACAACCAATCCATATTTTTCAATTTCAAAAGTCCATTATTATTAACAAATGATTTTTTTATCACTAAATAACCACATTGTTTTCTTCATAATGAAATTATTAATTTAGATCCAAGTCCCAATTAGTAGATGTAAGAATATAGTAATCGCTATATGCATTTGAATAAAGGGTACCAAGAAAAAAATAAAATTGTTTCATCACGAAAATGAGCCATTGTAGCTTGCATCTACCCTAAGGTTGGTGTTAGTTTTTCAGAGGTTAGTTTGAAAGAAGTTCAATCATCCTTCTACATAACCATTATGTGGATTAAAAAATTTAGAAAGGGAAAAAAGAAGTGGAAAAAGTTTTGTACTATTGTAGGGTTGCATGCTAAGATGTTGAAAACCTAATGAAGATGTAGTTTGCTTCCTATGTCATCCTCTTGCAAGAAACATTGGAATAACAAAACATTCTTTGCATTTGTTATAGATTACAACAAGTTGCACATTTATCCTCTAGAATGTTAACATTCAAGACTTGGGTTGTTGTTAAATTTATTACATATACATTTCTCCATGTTGTGAAACTTTGTGTTTTAAACCAAAGTTGGAGCTACTAGTTGTTGTCAAATGCATTTTTTTTGCCTTCAATTTATGCATTGCCATGAAAGTTGATATGACTAAGATTCAAACTTTATAACAACTACTAATTTGTGGACATTTTGATTTTACATTGGAAGAATTCAAATTGAAAATGATGACACAAGTCATCAATATTTTAGCATTTGTTTTTGGCATTTGTATCAATTTGTAATCAAGTTAAAGCACATAACATGATGGCTATTATGATTTATTGATCTTTGTTTGAAGAACATGAAAATTGTACAAAACTTTGTAAGCGATATAGTTGCCTTGCAAATTGTGACAAAATATGACATTAATATATTGTGTCTTCTTTTACTACACGTGTTGTTTCCTTTGAACCCCATCAAGGCATCAACAAAACCAACAATGATTAATGATGATGATTTTTTTAAAGCAAATTGTATTAAATGATGATGCAATCTTGTTCATTTTGGAGAATGAGGTACAATTGTTTTGATAGTTATCCATGAGACTAATAGAGATTGAAAACCCATTAATTTGGTGGGCAAGTCATGCTTTGCAATTTCTAAATGTTTCTTTCTTAGTTCATTAAGTCCTTGATATTATGGGATCACAAATTAAGATTGTGTAAATTTTTAATCTTGCGAATGTCATCATTAATTTGAAACATTCTAGACTTGGAATTGAAATTTTGAACTACTTCATGATTTTCATCATAAAAAATTGGCTTGATGATGCATGTGATGGGTGTGATGGACCCGTGAAGCTAAAAAACATGGCTAAATTTCTAACATCTAAAAGCAATTTGATTAGAACAACATGATTCGTTTGAAAAAACTTCAAACAAGGATATAATGTGATTACAATCAAGATTTCAGGTTTTGGTTTTTTCTTCTAACTATCAATTAGGTCCAATGTTTTTTTTTACATTTTGGTTTCAAAATTTGTGTGAGTGAATTGAAATGTATTAATTTATTGGTGTTTGTAGGTTGGTTGAAATTATGCTATTATGGTGTAATTGAACCCCACCATAACAATGTTGGGTATCTATTTATTTCACATGTAATTTTTCTATGATGAAATGGGCAAAACCTAAATTGACCTTATGATCATAAGTTATAATTCAACTAGGGTTGGAACGTGAATTAAAAAAAAAATTCCAAGTTTTCTGAGGTCAAATCTGCTCAAAAGCTCAATTATGAACAAAGATGTTACATATGTGAACAAGGAATAAACATATGTATTAGTTGGTATTAGAAATATCACATGTGAGCAAAGAGGTTTTGAAATATTCTAAAACAATTTAGAACCACATCCAAAGGTTCTTCAAAAATCATTTAATAAGGAACCAACCTTGGAAGTTCTCCAAAAAAACACAAAACTAGATAACACTACTACCAACATGGGTGTTGGTTCACCCAAGCACATTTATACTTAGCTTGGTAACATCATTTGCATGGTAGAATGTAAATGTAAATGAAAGTTTTTTACACTTCCCTCTATAAGTGGTATATATATATATATATAATAGGTAATGTAAATATTAAAATTTTGACAAGGTTAGTGTCAATCATTTACACTTACCTAGATTTACAAAACATATATATTTGTATTTACACTCATTCACAAACCAATAGGAAGAACTAATGTTCGTGTGAAGGTATCCAATTTGTAAGTTGGTTAAAACTAGGGGTTCAAGTCTAAGTTCTTATTGCCCAAACTCAAGTTGACACCTTTTTGTTGAAGTGTCATCAAAATAGATAATGGAATTATTTTTATGTTAGATTCAAAATCAAAACCAAAATCATGATTTTGCTTTTAAATCTAACACAAGGTCAAGATATTTATGTAGGAAAATTGATTTTTAAAAAAATGATAAGTAGGTTAAACTTTATTATTTAGTTTGAATTAATTGTTGAGCTTCAAACCTATTTAAAGTCTTATTTTATTTTATTGAAAAACTTTTTTGGGGTTGGAAGCAAGTTTTCCTTTTTTTCAATTTTCTAATGTAACATTACCCAATCATCCACAAGAAGATTTAATGAAAATTTTGGCTATAGGTTAGAGGTGAAACTATAAAAATTTAAGAAAAATTTGAAATATAGCAAAGCTTTGAGCTCAAAAATAGAAAAGAAATAATTTGTAAACAAAGTCCTTTTCTTTTTGGAAAATATTATCCAAAATTTCAAGAAAAAAAAATTCAAAGGAAAATTTCGTAATGATTGAAAAAACTTTTAATTGTGGGGCAATTTTTTTAAACCAATTTCCTATAGCCTTGGCATTTCTCTACAATTTTTTTGCCAATTTCAAACTTATATTTCTAGGTTACATTGGGTGTAAATTTTTAAAAAACATTTAGACCTATTTAATATCTAAATAATGAAATTTATGAAATTGTCTGCAATTACATTTTCAAAGGTGACATTGTTCACAATGGGCAATCCATTCACAATATAACAATCATAACAATTTACTCCACTTTGTACAAACCCTAAATTTGTTAACAATATCTCATCATTGTTAGTTTACAAGCAACAAAAATGGTTTGTTAAATTCAAAAGGTATATCAATATCACTTGCCCACCACTATTTTTTAGCAAATGATTTTGTCAAATAATTTGCAACCTATACACATAAATTAACATTTGATGGAATTTATTATTGACCACATGCATAAAAAGACTTTAACTACATGAACATGAAAAGACACATGTTAATACGTTAGAACCTTGTAAAAATTCATTTATAAAACATGTTAATTTGTTTTTTCATATCCATGTTGGTGGATAGGAAAAAAGGTGACATAATTATAAATTGGAGGTAGTTGTTAGGAAAGGTGAAAGATAGTTATTAAAAAAATTAATAAAAAAATTATTAAGAAAGAAATGAAATAATCAAGCTTGAAAATGAGATAATTATTTTTGAAATTATTTTTGGAATGGTCCATGGACAATAATACAAAGGATTTCAAAAAATCCTCCATAGGGTCTCAAGACCAAACTAAAGGTTCTATAAAAAAAAAGTTAGAATCAAAATCAAAGGTTCCTTTTGAAATAAGAAAATTGATTTGAACCAGTGTTGGTTGGTTATTATTATACCAACAAAATAAAAACTCCAAAAATTGATAGTTATAAATTGATAATTATAATTGACTATCAATTGTTATAACTATTAATTTATAACTATCAATTTCCTTGTCAAACTAGTATCCTCGTTTATAAGTTAACTCAATTTTTTTTTGATGGTACCCACTTGTTATGCATAAAGGTCAATTATCAAATGCCCACCTTCGAAACCACTTAGTGTATTGCCCATATAGGTTTTCATGTTTATGTTTTTCAATAAAGACAACAAAATTTTATTTCTAGCAACTTGTTTTTAGGAAATAGTTTTTTTTTATTGGAAATAGTTTGTTTGTTGGAAATAATTTTGAGAAGAGTTTAAAGAAGATAGGACATAGATTGCTTTGAGAAAAAGCCCTTTCCTAGAAATAAACAAGTGTTGGAAATGGCATCAAAATTACAAGAAAAAAAGGATTGCAAAGTTGCAAAATACATTAAATGGGTTTAAGGTTTCAAAATTGATAACGTATGAAGATGAAAAGTCCAAATGTAGGCCATTATTTTTTTGATAATTCAAAACCCACTAACCCATAAAGGTCTTGCTTATTCTATAGATGTTACGTACCAAACATGTAGGTTTTCTAATTGACATTGAACAAATTTAAGAAATGGCAGGTAGGTTATTAATAACCTTAGTGATACCTTTATTAATAACCAACTATTTTTCAATAACTAGTCAATATTGGTTTTTTTAGTGTTGAGTGGTTTTTTCAAAAAACCAAAGTACTGGTGTTGATACTTGATACCTGGTGCAATCCTATATACAAGACCAAAATTGGTTAGGTCTCACACCATAAGGAAAAAGAAATTAGGTTGGTTCAATATATACTAGTGTGGCTTGTGCCATTGGTCCAAGTGTGAACCCGTTACAAATGAGTCACTAGGGCCTAGTGCTTTTTGTTGGTGGGAGGAGGAGGCATAAGGACAATATGAAAAAATACGTTTAGTGATAAATTATTGATTTCATTTCAAAGTTGAGATAATCAAAGTAAGGAAATGGAAAATGTGGGATGAAGTTTTTGAATAATAGAAGACAAATATTTTTAAAAACTGGCATGAAGTGATGATAAGAAATAAGAAAATGAAAAAAAATTGAAACGAAATGAAGGAACTTTGCATGGTTCTAATAACTACAAGGTCATGGCCAATTTGGATTTAGCAACATTAGTTGCAGTATTTCTATCAAGAATATTAGAATTGCTTGGACATTATATTTTGGATGAAGTTGCACAATAAATTTAGAGCTTCTTTTTTTCATCAAAAATTTGCAAGGATGTACGATGCATAGTTTCCTCTATGGTAATTGCCATAGTTAGGGTCATTGGCCATGAAACATGTGACAATAAGTTCACCTTAGACGATTTTTAGTTATCGTCGATTTGGGCATCTTCACAATTTGTGAAATACTTGACTATTTTTGCAAAATTGTAGGACCATGTCTATATTGTGCATTCTTGGAAGGTAGATTTTCATTTACAATTTCAATTTCAATACCAAACCAACGGGTTTCACATTACAATGAAACAAATGTTCAATCATAGATTCAAACTCTAAACTTCATGATCTTGTGCCTTGTTGCCCAAGAGGTTTATCACCACAATTAGGAATATTTTGCAAACTCAAGGGGTTTTTTTGTAGCATTCCACTTTTCTAATATTGGTAATGTGGTGGCTTTAAACTTCAAGGTTGATGCATTTGAAGTGAGAGAAATGGGTGTGACCTTGATTTAAAAGGTTGCACACTTCGTGGTAGGGCCTTATTGAGCTTTGGATTGATATGAAATTTTGTTAGCATTAAGAGATCTTGAAACATGACCATTGAAAGGTAGTTTAATTGACAGCAAATTGGGGGTTAATTCAACTATTTGAAATGTGGACCAACATAATGTAGAAGTGGGAACCTCATATGGGTTTTCAAAGCACACAAAGGTTGTTGACATAATTGCATTAACAAGGTGGGTGCAAGCTAAGGTGGACCACTTTTTGCATCACACTTTAGGTTTTTATAAAGTGTCATGCATTAACATGCCATAAAATCATCATTATGTTAAATTTCCATTGAATTAAGATTTTCAACTTGAATAAGAAAACATCTACATAAAAAATTATAACATGTATTCTCCAAATATAGAGTATTGGACTTTAGAAGTTGAAAAATATGGATTGGTTTTTTTGTCTATGGCTTGATACAAATACATTTTTGTTTATGAATTTTTCTTAAGTTATTTTATAGGGATGCAACATATGATATATTAAAGCAAAAGTGACATATATGCAAAAAAATTGTTAGAAAAAATTTAATTTGAAAAAAAAGGATTTTAAATATAAAAAATCGAACTTATTTTCAAAAGTCCATATCATATTCATTTTTTGATGGATTTCAATTTTTTTTTCCTTAACATGCATGTTAAAAAGTTATGTAGTTGGGTTTTTATTCATATAATCTTTATTATTTCATTAACCACATTTAATCCCTCATTTAGACAATGATATCATAATGAATTGCAATTTTAGCACTAATGAATGGACTTTTTATGGAGTATTTTTTTGTCAAAATTGGTCCACTTTATTTTGTAACCACCCAAAATCCTTCTTTGGTCTCGTAAAAACTAGAAACACATGGTGTAATGAATATGGAAGGCAAAACTTTCAAACAACTTCCTAGTTGTCATAGATCTTCAAAGCTTATGACATAAGAATATTTTTCTTACAATTTTGTTTCTAGAAAAACTTTCATAAGCTTTCTTGGAAAACATAAAGGTGCCTATAAAAGAGTGTTAAAATGATCATACAATTTCCAAACTTTTCAACATGGTCTCAATGAACCCAACCCACACCCAAAATCTTTCAAGATCACGAATTTCTGCTTGGACGTCCCTATGAAAGAAAATCTCCAAGGAAATCATACTTATTTGATGCACATAATCTCATTAGTTGTTAGTGGGGATGCTTTCATTTGTCGCACCTCTTGGAATGTGATCCACAAATGAACAACATACAAAGGAGGAAGTGATATGTATTTGATATTCTCATTATAATGTGTAGGACTTGGAAAATAGAATTCACCTTGATAAGATTATCCATAGATTTTTAAGCACATTGTTTTTTTGTCGTAAAAATCTCTTCAAAAGAAGCACTTTCTTTAACCCCCAACAACCTCATTACATTCTCCACAGACATTTCACAAAGGAAGCGACTCATTAACCATGGAATCATTTACCTTTGCATTTAGTTGCAAGGACCGTTGTTATTGTGAATCCCTGTTCTTTAAACATGGTTTTTCAGGCATGGTTTTTTACATGGGCCAACCTTGTAAAACATTTCATGTTTTGAGCTTTTTGCAATAGTTTTATGACTCGTGGCCAATTTGTTTCCAAAGGCATTTCCCCTTGGATATCCACCAACAAAAGTGTTAGGGAATACTACTAATTAAGAACCTTGATTTGCAACCTTAATTACCAACCTCTCTACTTTATCTGATGGTTCAATGCATAAACAAATAAAAATGTAATGAAAAAGGGAATGAACGAGCAAGGGAAAACAAATGGTACAATTTATCGAAAGTAGCTAGAATATTATAAAAGATATTAAAAGTCTGCGACACAATAGTCAAATAAATTTACATGAGACACTGGAAACTATGTTGTTTGCAAGTAAGTCTTGTGAGTGATGGAAGTACTGGTTGTCCCACTTCAAGACTAAACTGAACCTACCAATAAATACAATCCAATAGTGCATGGAAAAAAGGTTCATTAAAAAAAAAAAATTCAATCTAACACCATGATGTAAACAGAAGCTGGCATTATGTGCAATGGTGAGAAGATCATTGTTAAACTCTTGGTCTTTTTTGTGTTGGTCTTCTCTCATTGCTTGTTTGTTCCTATCATTTTATTTTTCCAAGACACTTGTAAGAGTGGGATAACTTGTTAGGAGATGGGGTGATTAGTAGGTAGGGCATAAGACGATAACCCCAAGTGGGGCAAATGGGTTGTGCACATCAAGGAAAAAACAGGACAGACTGCCATGAGAGAAGTAGATCTGCCTATGATCTTCTACAAAACTTGTGGGCAGAAAATCTTGACTTTCTACTTTGTCGCACCCTGTAGGCATCTGTCTACCATTGTAACTCCCCTTTCGGCCTGCCCATGAATTGTGGTGTTCTGTTTAACACTTAGCCCGAGTCTTTCACAAGTCTCACCATTCACTTTCATGCTCACCTGCTTCTCTTCCATAGCAATGGGAACTTGATGGGAACAAGAGGAATTTTATGGGAATTCTTTGGGAACTTGATGAAAACAAAAGGATATTGATGGGTTATTGATGAGAACAAGAGGAACTTGATGAGAACTTTTTGGGAACAAAAGGAATTTGATTGAAACTTGATGGGAACAAAAGGAATTTGATTGAAACTTGATGAGAACAAAAGGAACTTGATTGAAACTTGATGGGAATAAAATAAAATTGATGGGTTATTGATGGGAACAAGAGGAATTTGATGATAATTGTTTGGGAACTTGATGAAAACAAAAGGATTTTGATGAGATTTTGATGGGAACAAGAGGAATTCGATCTTAACTGTTTGGGGACTTGATGGGAAATCACCCACCCCTTCAAAAAGATAATAAGCATCCGTTGGGGGCATGTTTGGCGCCACCCAATTGGTTCACCCCTTCCAAAAATAAGAAACATCCCTGGGGGCATGTTGGTGCCGCTAAATTGGCACTCCTCACATGCTTCATCCTAATGAGTTTTTTTAGGGACAAGCTACAAGAATAGGTGCTTCCCATGTATGAAATTTGTTTTTAACAAATTGCCTAGAGGGCAGGCAAAGAAAATTAGATGGAGCAGCTCAAAAGATGGGCAGACATGTGCAAATTTTATCTGCCTGCCTCCCTTTCTGCCAGCGGATTTCAAGGAGCAGGCAGGCAGGCAGAACCCATAAGGGAATCGTAGAAGACACAGAATTTTCAAGTCTCAAGATCTCACTTGAGATCTCAGAAAGGGACGAGCGACGTGGCCTCACCAGCATCCAGAACCCTTGGAAATCGCACAAAGCCTCCTCCTCAATTAGGGAAACTCAACATGTGAACATTGTTTTGCAATGTATGTATTGATTTTTTAACAGCCAAATGTGGGAGGAAATCATGCTTGAATTGAATGGTAAGCTTTCAAGTGTGACCACGTTCTCCACTGATTTTTCCTTCCAAAACCTGATTTTTTGGAATTTATTTGAATTTTCAGCAACAGAAATCATTTAAAAATCAATATCTCCCACATTCCGAATCCAAATCTTACCAATTAAATTCCATTAAATCTTGCTCATAAAGATCTCTCCAACAACACCAAAGGCACATTCCAATTCCTCCGAAATTTTCAGCTACAATTTAATTTAATTTTCAGTGAAGAAGTCATTCAATATTCAAGAACTTTTGCACTGCAAGGCCAAACGCCATGGAACCAAGCCCATGCACCCCTCCTTGTCGAGAGCTTTCCAAAGACACCAAGAACATGATCTGAAGCATCCCGGTTCGGTGGATCTCATAACTACAAAACAAAACAAAACAAACTACCTTCCTTCATAGATAGATATATAATAAGAAGATTTTGGCACATGATCTGATCATTTGCAGGGTGATGTGATCATTAAACACACAAGAGATGACCTCATTCTCCAGTTACACAGTGATCCTTGCAGCAGGAATTGGATGATAAACTTTGATGCCATTCCTTTCTCAAGTAATGTTGTGATGGCTTCCCTTATGCACACACTTAGGTTTTGAACACACTTTGAGTTTTGCATACCACTTGGGTTGTCCCCCCTCGCCCCCATTAAGTCATGCAAATTGGAGAACACTGCTCTAGTGGAGACACTGTCCCCATTTTCCCAACTGTTTTCTGCTCTGAAAATCAAACAAGCACAAAAACACCTAGTGTTTTGTCCAAACCCAATTTACACTGTCCAGCAAAGCAGATGAACTGCATAAAACCCTAAATGCTCTTTGCTAATAAGCCTACTACATTTGTAAACCAGATTGCCTGACTTGTTACCCAACACCTTAGGACAACAACAAAAAAATTAACACTAAATGTTTTTCCCTCGGATTCATCCAGTCATATTCACCATCATCATCAAATCAAACACAGCTAGATTTTATTTTTTCAATTTTGTTTGTAAGCACAACAACAGCAGACCTGACCTGACCTGACCTGACAAGCCGTTGGGCACCCCCAAGTCAAGCTCATTGGCAAGAGGGGGCCAGCAGGAATTTCACCTGCACACCACTAGGTTTGAACCTAGGACCTTTTTTCGAGATCCCAGCCTGGTCCCGGAATGGGCTATACCCGCAAGCCATCACCCCTGGGATGGAACACAGCTCGATTTGATGATGAGTGAACTCAGTCTTCTCCCAGCAAATTAGAGGAGTTTCATTAATGACTACCTAGTACAGGAGTAGAATAGATTGCTTTGTTCTCTGCTAGATGGTTTCATGGCGCACCAACAGATCTCGAAAAGCAATGACACCAACAAAGCAATCTACTCTATTCTACTCTACTAAAGCTCATCCATATCTCCCATACGTTTTGGAGCGAATAAAGAAATGCTCTATATATATGCTAACGTCAGCGGTGTACTTGTGTTCGTTGAGCCGAGAGAAGGTTAGCATCTCCCTTGACAAGGACGGGAAAAGCCTTCGGGCTTTCACACATGAGGTTAAGGCTTCCCACTTCGGTGGATCTCAACCCAATTTTTTTGGCTCTATCTAGACAGTGGAAAATTGGAAATCGAACATATGGGGTTTTGTGGAGGAGGAGTTGATTTTCTTTTTATGGGTCTATTTTTAAAGAATTTGAAACTCTGTTTTTCAAACAGACTGGGGAATCAATCTAAGATATTGGGTGTGGAGTGTTGTTTTTGGCATTTTTGAAACTCTTTCAGACTTAGAATCAACAAGGTTTGTTGTTTGGACTTGGAGAACCTGAGACTTTTCTTTTTGTGGCAGTTTTGAAACTGAGACTTGGAATCATTGACAATGTTGGGTGTGCAGGATTTGAGTTGTTTTTTTTTATCATGTGAAATTCAGAGAGACTGGGAAGAAAGAATCGAACTTATTGTGGTGGTGTGGAAGATATTAGTGTTTTTTTATTATTGCATTTGGAACTCAGAGACTGGGAATGGAAAAGAAGGTATTAGGGCGTGAAGGATTTGAGTTTAATTTTGCATTTGGAAACTCACAGAGTGGGAATCAAAGATATTGGGGTTGGTGTGGCAGATTGGAGTTCTTATTAGCATTTGAAACTCTCCTAGATTTGCCAAGATTTGTGCTCAAAAATATGCATTTTCTGTAGGTAGACTTTTGCCTGGGGAAGCTCTTTGAAGAAACAGGACATACATTTTTACAGACTGAAGAAACTAACTATTAGCAGAGGCTCCAAAACAAATATCAAAGAACCTCAAAGGCACTTCGCAACAATTTTAACATCCTTCCTGAAATACTAGTGAGGACTTTTAAGATATGAATTTAAAATTGTGTTTCTTTAGATGTAGTAAGAAACTAGTTTCTAAGTCTGTCTTTGGTACACAGAGCTTTGTGGACTTTGAACCATGAAACATCAAACGATTTTGAGTATCAGATTTTGTTACATTTGGAGAGACATATTCACCACCATTTTTTAGTCTGCTGCTTTTGCAGGAACAGAGCTCTAAGAACAGGTGGTAGAACACCCCTTTCCCGTATGACTGCAAGCAACAGAGCAATAGACAAAACTGCCTTCCTTTCTCTTGCTCAAATAAGAAAGTTCATGTTTCTGCTTGATTCCTTTGGTGGATATAACAGCGGTAGAGTTTTTAAGTGTGTAGAATTGCTTATACAAAAGAAGTGAAGGTACCTGGTGCTGCTGTGTAGTTATGTGTGGTTGTGCCCACACAACTGCCTCTGGTCTGTTAGTTCCATTCTGCAGCAACACTTTGATGTAATTCCTGAAGGCTTTTGACAAGAAGCTTGCATGCATGATTGTTCATGGGGGAATCCAACTCCCCTCACCTTCAGTTAATGGGATCTCCTTGCAGGCAAAGGGAAATCTGGTGAAGTTTCTTGAGAAGAAGTTGCAGATGAAAGAATGCTGCCAAGTATGTGCTGCCAGCATGTCTAATTGTCTAAATCGTTTGCAGTATAGTATTTGATGATTCTTGGCTACCTCAAAACCTCTATGGACCAAGTTGAAAGAGGTCAAGAGAGATAGGAGATTGGCAGTATACTCCTATTGTTCTACAAAGATGTATGGATTTAAGAAGCTTCACTTTTGGTGATGGGCACTGTACCACATTTGGCTACCATCTTCCCAGTTGTAGGCAGCACTTTATTTTCAGTCTGATGTGCTGAGAAGATATGGCTTCCTGATATCAGCTTCTAGTTGGTGGATAGGTTTGTGCTCTGCATCTGTAGTATGAAAGAGCAGCAGCCCAAGGAGGTAAGTAAAAAAGCTACAGAACCAGAGCTAGGATATCCTTTGTCTGATTTTGAACCAGTGCTATTCAAGACTAGATCAGGTCTAACAACAATCCAGTGCCAACTAACTGTCTGGGGTGGCAATCACACATCTACAGTTGAAGGGGAGAGTTTCCAACCTTGTGGGTGATTGCAATGATATGTCTCCTAGGTCACTTTGAATGTTTCAATTGATGACCCACTGTAAACAATGCATCTCTCAATGTGTATTTGTCACCTACCATGTCATCATGTGTAAGTGAGTAGAGCTTGAAAGAGTCATTCTGGGAAGCTTGGATGTATTGTGGTGGCAGAGAACCACAATGATTTGCTGGAGACCTGCCATTTTGTGACTTCGGCCAATTTCTCAAGAATTTTCCTTCACTCTTTTGACTGAAACCTATGCACACCTGTCCCAGGTCCTGTCATCACTGATGCAATCCACACAGTGCCATGCACTTAGATTTAAATTGCCTGCATACACTGTGTGGCAGGAATTCTGGTGATAGGTACTGAAATCAACCAGCCAGAGATAGGAACATTACCTCTAATGGTTGCTCTGGCATCAATCTTTGAGTTTTGTGAATCCAAATTTGGCCATGGTCTCACACTTTCCTCTTGACATCCCATCCATTTGTGGGCATTTCCCAGGGGTGTAGGAAAGACAGGTTGGAGGCTGCGCTTGCTCCATGGCTGGTTCAACCGCAGGCAAGCTGGGTAACCATAGTCATCACTGCTCTCTCCACAAGATGCCTCATATCCATCACTAGTTGGAGACTGAAGGTTATCACTTGCAGAAGAAGTGTGCAACAATTGCACCTTATCCTGTTCAAGGACAACACTTACATTGGAGGGTCGTTCATGTGCACAAGAGCCTGAAAGTACAGATATTGCTGGACTCCCACTGTGTGAGCTTCCTGGGTAGGAAATCCTGGACAGCCTGCCCTCAGAGCCAGAGTAATATGTGTTCCTTGCTTCCTGTGCATGGGAGCTAGTTGCATTGGAGAGTCGTCCATGTGCACAAGGGCTCAAAATTGCAGATATTGCAGTACTCCCACTATGTGAACTTCCTGGATAGGAAACCCTAGACCGCCTGCCCTCAGAGCCAGAGCAATCAGAATTGCTTGCTCCCAGTGGAGGGTCCTCTGGAAGTGGGGACACTGCCACTGCACCATGCTCTCCAACAACAGACACTTTTGGTATAAATTGGTCAGTAATATGTGCTGTAGCAGTTGGAAGGTTTGTGCTGTTCAATTCCCAGTTCTTCTCAGGAGGGAGATGATAATGATTTCTGCGCTTACTGCCAATGACTTTGATTTCTCCACTTGTACTCTGGCTACTTCCTTCTGTATCTGTATTGAGCAAAGGCTGTGGTCCAGCAGGCCAGATTATGCGGGAGTTCTGTCGAGCATTGACTGCTGCTCTTGCAGCATCCTCAGTGCTTATATGTGCCAGCCTCCAGGGGTTGATTCCAACTGGCACCCGTGTCTGTTGGTGTTTTACATGTCCTTTGCTCTCCCTCCTACCTCCTATCTCCAAATCACTCAATACTAAGACATCCTGCAATTGTGGAAAATGCTTTTCAATCAACTTATTCTACAGGGCAAAGAATCAGGCAGATGGGAAAGAGTGACTATCAATATATATCAGAGGCAAAAATTAAAAGATCAATGTAAAAGTGTGTACTCCATGTGCAACTTTTGTTGTCACCATTATGATGCAGACACAAAATGTACCTGATTCTGTTCCTCAACCAATTGGGGTGGTGTGCAGAGCAAGTCATGCTGCAAAACCAGAGCACCATAGAACCCTGTTCTAGTTGAGCTAGGAGATGATGTTGTCAAATTGTCACCTGCTGGACCTTCCAGATCTTGTTCTCTTACTGCTACAATATACTCATATGTTGTAAGCCCCTGCACACAAAGGTACAAGGTTTAAAATGCAATTGCAAGTCCCTTGGAACCCCTACTTGGTCCTCTATATAATGATACCAGTTTCACATAGATGAAGGATGGCATTGAACTATTATAAATTTACCATTATAGCTTTGTAAGATTGATCTTGTTCCAAATGAGCTGCCATGATAAGGCTCGCACCTTGTGAATAAGGATGAGATGGAAGCAGAATAGTTGAGTGAGGGGTGCTGTTGACAGCAGCGCAAGTGTACTTAATAGCACCTGATTTCAAACATCCCATGTGTTGCACTAGATTCATAACTTGGACTAGGAGCATCTGAAGAGGACAGCGATTTATGAAGCATTAAGCATTTAAGTAGTGGCATCATGAAAGCCCAAACACTGTGTAGATTTAGATTGCACCAGTCACAATTTGTTGCAAGAAGCATCAATTGCGAAAAACATTTCAGTCCTATCACACATATTACAATTTACAACCAGGAAGAACACGCCATGCAGTACTCTGCAGTTTCTAGGTTATTTATGCCAATCTGCTGGACCCTGAACAGTACAACATTGATCCATTCTGTTTCTAGATCCATATAATGATACTCATGAACAGTGAAATAATGTGTCCCAAGAGGACATTTCACATACCACCACCACAGCAAAAGCTACAGGAGTAAAGCTGATCCCCAGTTTCTCCACAATCTCTTTGTCAAAACTCCTTTTATTGGAGAAATATCGTTCTAGCACGACAATCCCAGTCACCCACTGCAATACAAGCTGTACATTTCAACAAACAAGCAGATCATGCCATCAGAGTGTGAAAAACTTCACAACATTGCAGGAGTCTGATGTTCAGGTCTTCTTGCTGGACATGATGCAAACCCATAATTTAGGAGATCCCATAAGAGCATATTATTGTTTATTCAGAGGATTTTGAGGTCTTACCATGAGAAGGCACATAACAACCAGTGCCATAAATGCTTTGTAGTTTCTTTTGCCAACGCAATTGTTAATCCACTGCAGTTGCAATGGCAAGATCTGAGTTAGCAACTCCACCAGCTTGATATGTGATCAGACTTCGTTTACAATGCACATCTCTAGTTACCAACTATTCAAGAAAACTAGTACCTGTTAGACTTTCCTGAAATCAAGATCAAATATAAGGCCTGGAATATTGAGGAATGTTGAAAGTTGTACCTACCCGACAGTGATGATCAAATCCAAGCACACACTTGTCACAAGGCCTGCAATGTTTGCTAAACCCTGAGATCTGTTTCACATGATCAAATGTTCCACCACTTGTTGAAAGTCCAACACAATGTAGACCTAATTGCCTCTCTCAGCAGCACTCCTCACTTCAAGGCAATTGTCGTTCTCCCAATAAGCATACATGTAAATATTACTGGGGCCCGTCTGAGTGCAAACAATGCTCACCTTCGCATCACAGAGTCTGCAATAGAACCATTCCTGCTCTTCAGGCTTCAAGCTGTCATCTGCTTCGTGGAACTTCCAGGCTCTACAATATTGTAGAACCTTCAAAGCTGCCTTGAAATTAGGGTTGCAGCAATTCTTCTTCTCACCAGTCGCCTCTCCCTCGGCGACTTCAGCTACTGCCAGACATGCTCTTAAGCTTCTGATGGGTTCTTCTTGCCCGGCCGATTCCTGTTCAATTAGGCCGCCCTGATCATTCTTCTTCGACACCGGGCTGTTCAGTTTTGGCAATGCAGCTTCCAACTTCCTTAACAACTTGGCCTCGTGCACTCCTGGATCCGCAGGATCACATGCTGTACATATTACATAAAGAACGAAAACAGAAATCGCCTGCACAGCAAGCATCAAACACACAGTCCGTTTCCTTCAATCTTCTTCTCTTTGGAGAACAACACGATCTCTATCGAGCATTACCTGGTTTCTTGAGCTGCAAACTTCCAAGGTATAATGTGACTCGAACTTGGAACATTGTTGCTAAGGCAGCAGCGAATAGTACTTACGAGAAGAGAATAGACAGCTACGAGAGCATACTTCACATTGTTGCGTCCCGCGGCAAACGGAGCGAAGAATACAAAGAACGACGTGGCCATTGCTGAGAAAACCGCCATTGCCACCATCTGGTTGTTACCACCACAGCGTCATTGCAAACCACGAAGCAATCAGTCCTGATCTGAAATTGCAGTGATTCTTATCTGCTAGTGATCAATCGCCTCTCTCTTTCTTCCCAAATACTACTGTTACTAGCAGATGATCACGTTTCCATAAGCTGGTTTGCTTGTGAAAATAGTACTATTGTCACAAAGCTGTTGAAATCCTTTGAATCTGGCGTTGTCATCACTCCCGTTTCTGGCTGCTATTCTCTCTGTCTAAGCTCCGCTGTACTACATGCTCTCCTCCAGCCCCGCATGGCAGAAATCTTTTGGCACAGATTTTCAGATCCGTCAAGAATTCCAAGCTTTCCTGATTCTCTAGTTTCAAACATCAATTTCTACTATGATTATTCATTTTCCAATGCTGGTTGTAGGAACTGTAGATCAGTACTGGTCTTGTTCCAAACTCTGCAAATTGTGAAATATAAATTTTCCTAGCTTCTCTGGACCGCGTTTCTTTACACAAAAATGATGAGAAAGCTGCTGGAGTCCAGTAGAAAGGACGCCCTGCTTTCTATTGATAGAGATTTAGCTACAATTCCACTTTGCCAGAAAGGGAGACTGATCAGATCTGTCGCCCCTGAAATTCCAGATCTCAAGGACACCGCAGCCATTACAATATACAGAGAGTCAGACCTCACATCTTTTTTTTCTTTTTAAATATTGCGGCAAAAGCGCCGGGACGGAGTCTATCACCATCGCAATTCAACCTCTAGTCTAGAGCAACCTCAAGTGATCAGAAAGATCAGTGAGCTTCGGATTCAGAACTTGTCGGATCTGCTAACGAAATTCAAATTTCCAGGTGCAGCTATTGATCGATGCTGAAATGGAAACAACTGCTGCGATGAGACGTTAATGCCAGGACAAGATCTGGTGATATAAATTCAGATCTATCACAACCAAAAAAAAAAAACAGAAAACAAGCGACGACGATGATGATGTCCATCGACGACTTACCTGAAGCGGATGGTAAGGAAGCCGAAATCCATGCTCACGCATCTTGCAGCATCAAAAAAAAAAGAAAAAGATTCGAGAGTCGTCAAGAACGCAAGACTTGTACGCCACGCATTCGTCAGATCCAAATCCCGCACCAAAGGGAAAAAGAAACCGAGAAAGAAAGATTTGTAAGGCAACTTCAAAAATCTTCGCCTCGTTGTTGTTGTTGTTGTTGTTCTTCTTCAGACTTCTTCTGGTAGACTCATCCAAAACTTTGCAGTCATTTTCAAATGCGAGGTAAGTAAGTACAGAGCGCCGAGAAATTTAGTGAGCGATTTGGTAATTGGAGAGCTGCAAGGTGCAAAGACTTGCAAAGAAGTAATTTCTCCTCTGTGTGTGTGTGTGTGTTTTTGCTTGCTTGCTTTCTTTGCGTTTGCGTTTGGTCGTGGCAAGAGAGAGAGAGAGAGGGAGAGAGAGAAAACAAACCAAGCACAAGCCTGGTGTGCACCTCCTGCCTGGTGAACGACCACTGCAATAATGATGCAGCAGCAAGAGCGCAAAAATTGTGACCCGTGGAGAGCCTGCGCGCCCCCACCCCCTCACAAGAATAATTTTTTCTTTTCTTTCTTTTCAAAAGGGGTTTCCGCAGGAATGTCTTTATTTGGGGGCTGTGGACCAATACCAGTTGACTCCTGGACCTGAATTCCCAGAAGTACAAACCCCCCCCCCCGGGTTCCAAATTCCCTAGCTAGGTAACCTGGAGTGGTTAACTCCGGACAGACTTGTTCAGTCCCCTGGTTAACTACAGTGGTTACCTAATGAAAGACTTTTCCGTTGGGTTTCAGACTGAGACGTTTTTTTTTTTTCCCCTGATTAAATTTAGCCAATTGGCTATCCCCCCCCTCCCCCCCCAAATGGCTAAAATATGTCTTCTTTTGATTTTTTGGTGTTGACAATCTTTTATTATAGTAAAAATGCCAGATTTCTCTGTTGAGTTTTAGCTTGTAGCCAAAAATATGAATGATGCTTACACTTTTTTTTAATTTTCATATCCTGTTTATAGCTAAATTTGGCTAAACTATTTCCCCAAAATGGCTAAAATATGTGTTCTTTTGATTTTTTGGTATTGGCAATCATTTGCTCTTGTTGTCATATCCGAATGTTTTGATTTCAATGTTGTGACAAAAGATGGAAAAATAAATAAAATTAATAAAATAAAATTAAATAATAATTCCAAATGGTTCAATTCCTCTATATACCCAAATGAGAATGAAAATTCATTTCAGTTGATGATTTCCATTTTTTTTTTATATCACCCAAATAATTTCTTATTAAGGGGGGAAGGAGTGTGTGGAGAAATGAAGGTTGTTGGGGTCATCAATTGGAGGGGTTTGCAATTGAGCCACTCAAGGTACCTATGCTCAACTTGCATTAGCCTCCTAAAAAGAGTGAAATATTTGTGGCTAATAATGTATAATTTATATGGCCACATTTGTGTACATTTATTATACATATATATTGGCAGATTTGTGGCTAATGTAAAATTTATTTTTTAAAACTATTTGTAGAAAATAAATGGCTAATGAAGGAACTTAAAGCTTTTTTTTATAAAAAAATCACAAGTAGGCTACCCCCCTTAGACAAATGCCCCCCAGTCAACCCATGAAGGGTGCATTATTATTATTATTATTATTGTTATACCTACCAAGCCACCCCACCTACTTGCTGGTGATGATGCCAAGACTGCCCAAGTATCCCTAAATGGATAGATATTGCTCATACACTATACTACAATTGAGTGAAAAACAATTCTGACAATTTTTGTCATTTTTCGCACAAAAGGGAATTTCTTTGGGATTTTTTTATTTTTTTTCCTGGTGTCAATTTAACTAATTTTCTCTAATATTTTGGAAATCTTTGCCAAAATTTTTACTAAGCAAAATTGAAAAAAAAAGAAAAAGAAAAAGAACCCTAATTATATTAAAAGAGTTCTTTAGAGATTTGTCCAAACTTTGTTTTTCAAAATTTTCAGTAAATTGAGGAATAAGAATGCAAATTACACCTTGAGTTGTGTTTTTCCTAACCCTAGTAACCCAATATGGTTAGGGTTAATAATATACAAATATTTTCACAAGTTATGAGTTGGATTCTCAATAATCTTGAAAAGTAAATAAGTAAATAGAACATATATATATATATATATATATATAAACATTTTTATAAAAAAAAATTCCCCAACAAGACTTTTTGAGAATGAATTATTTTTTTGCCATACATCAATCATGGGTATGGTACCTACATGTATCCCCATGAGGTTTCCAAAGTTGGATAAGATGTTGTCTTCTACTCATGTTCTCACCCTTTTGGTACTTCCCCCACTCATTCACTACTTTAGGACTAGGTAACCAGCCAGAGCATGCATGATGACCATTACCGACTATTCATGATAACTAGCTAACTAGGGTGTGCTTGACTCCAGCCAATTTACCAAACCATAACCATCCCTCATGAGAATCAAGATAGCCCTCTTTTCATCCATGTAGAGAGCTTATGAAATCTTCATCCAAACAACAAAACAAACAATTGTGGCTGACTTGAATCATTGAGTCAATGAGAGACATCCCTCATGAGAATCAAGATAGCCCTCTTTTCATCCATGTAGAGAGAGAGCTTATGAAATCTTCATCCAAGCAACAAAACAAACAAATGTGGCTGACTCAAATTATATTGCTCACAACCTGACAGCCACAGAATTAATCAGCATGGTTACCTATATCATGGTTAGCAGCCATCATGGGATGGCAAAATAAATGAAAAAGTTAGTTTTTCCCCATCCACACACCATCCATCCTATCAGCATTTTGTTGCTAATTGGCGAAAATTTTGGACATTTTTCAAAAAATTGTCATTTATAAATGCTAAATCTTTCTTGGGATGCTTATCGCCTACTCCTAATTCAGAAATTTTTTAAAAAAGAACAAGGAAAAAATAATTCTTGGCTTTTGGAAAAATATTAAGTATTATTACAGTGTACTTAGCAAGTAAAAATATTTTATAAAATATTTTTTTAATGAATCTGCCAAAATCTTAAGAGAACATTAAGTATATCAAATATTTGGCATTAAAATGCCAAATCTATCTACCTACTACATCACAATATAGCTAGTTGGAATTATGTTATGCCAAGCCCCTTGGAGTTGCCTTAGATTTGTGGCTTCATTTTGTTTCATGATCGTTGCAATCATTTAAACTAAACAATATTTCAAGTAAAAATTCTTCACAATGGAAGGACAATACCATGTGGTAGGGTGAAATTAAATAATTTGTTTGTGGACTTGGTTTTGTTTTTGGCTTGAGAAAAAAAAAATGTAGCCCTTGAACATTCTCATGGGGCTTATTTTTAAAGAATGGTTGACATCCAAATTGATATTGTTGCCTTGATATTGCAATTTTCAATACTTTAAAGTTGATGATGGCAAAGCAATATATCAAAATCTATGTAGAATGATAAATGCCAACTTGTGGATGTTTCTTCAATACCCAAGTCATCCAAATACAATTTCAAAAGCAACTATACAACACTAATACCACCTTACCTAAAGAAGGTTATAAGACAATTGACAATTTGACAAGCAATTTTATTAATTGACATTGGGGAAGTGAATTCATTACATAAGAATAACCTATTTGCAAGGGGATGTCATGTAAAATTAAATAATCATGACATCAACTTCAATAATTAAAAAAAAACATTATTGAGGTAATTTAATGAATTAATAATTTTTAAATCATTTAAGTTTATTAATTAGAATTTTTTTGATAATATATGGAACTTACAAAAGAATTAAAGGTAAACAAAATATGAACATGTAGTTATTTGTTATATTTACGTGTGCACACATGTATGCATGTTTCAATAATTCATTTTCATGTCCCATAGCTTGTCCCGTTGGTTGTTTCATAAGCATAACACAATTCATATTAATAACCCAATTATTTGTTAATGAAACATTGTGACAATTTTTTCATGGTGTCATTTCAATTGTTACTTGTGGTTGTATTTGAAATTTTGAGATATCTTGGAGATTAAAATGTATGTTGAAGAATGATTGTGAAATGTTAAAGATCTATTTGTGCATATGTTAGAATTAACTAACTTTGTTCAATGTAAGAACATAACAAATTTGGCTTTCAATATAAGCATTAACATGTATAAGACTCAGTCTCAATTGGCACTTCATGCATTTCATTTTTTAAAGCATTTATGGAAAGTCAAGGGGAAATTTTAAGATGTTTTCTTCATTTGTAAGTATTTTTCTATATCTAGGGCATAAGCATATTAAAGTCAACTTTATTTTGTGAATGCAAAAAATTATAATTGTTAACTTTGGAGGTTAAAAAGTAGGACGCATTCTTTGGAAATTAATGTTAAACTACATGGGCATATGTAGTATGACATGAAAAGGTTTTGAAAAGCTTAAGATGTGTTTATTCTGTTTCCAACCTTTTTTCACTTATTTAAAAAAATTTGGTGTTGATGTCCAATTTGCACAAAGTAGATATAAAATATGATCATGATTTTTCATTTTTGAAATTCATTCTTATGGCTCTTTCAAAGAATGCTTAAAACATGTTTTACCATGTTACAAACACAAAAAGTAGGTTCTTAGTGCTTCAAACCTACATAAGGAAAAACTTATTTTTGAAGGGTTTAACATTGTCATAATTGAAATATTCAAGTTTCAAAAAATGTGTATCAATATGCATAATGGCTCAAACATTAATAACACATCATTTGAATAATTTGATTTGGAAAAAAGTATCAAATCTAAACTTGCAATAAATAAATAAAATAATTTGAATAATAATAAATATTGGGGATGACATCGCAATACATCCCAAAATTTATAACATTGGTAAAAAACCTGAAATTCAAAATCTACTTTGCACTTACTTTTATTTTTGGAACAAGGATCACCAATTGGTTTACTTTAACATGTTGGTGTCCTTCATCAATTGCAAAGATTTAAAACATTTCATAAATGACATAGATATTGACAAATATTTCATTTATAATTAAATATAAAAATAATGTCATTTGAATGGAAAGGGGGTGGTGTACCCAATATATACAAGGAAAGCATCCCCAACCTCTTATGTAATCATAAATTCCACAAATGTGAATAGATAACACTTCATCATGAACATATACTTGAAAGAGTAACATGCCTTGATGAATTAATAAAGAAGTACTAGACATTTCGATTGATAAATAGAAATTGATATTTTTAATGGAAATGGATGAGTTTTCTTGTTGTTGCTTTACAAAAGTGAAACAAAAGAAAAGACATAATGATAATTTCCAATTTTAAAAAAAACTTGTGGGAATTTTGGAAATGGCCATATGGGAATTGAAAGATGGTCCTCAAATCGAACACATGTGTTTACAATTATAAAAGTTCAAACATGTTCACAAAGAATTCAATGATTTTTAGAATAATATATTCATTATATGTTAATAATCAATATTAGTGAATAAACACGCACTAATACTTGGTTACCTACATGGAGAGGTGTGAAATTTGTGATTGCCGAAAATCAAACTTCACATAACTAATTGGGATGATGAAGAGCCATTTTAATGTTGACATGAAAATAAAATGAAATCACTTTACATATGCATGAATTGCCATATTTATTTTATTTTTTAATAAAAATATTTTTGGATTGGGAGGTTGGTGGAGGAAAATAAGAGAAAATAAAATAAAATAAAGTCATATCTACCCATTATAAAGGTAAAGGGAAGTTGGAGGGAGAAAACAAAAAAAACAAACTATTCATCCATTTGAGAAGAAATGGAGGTTTTAGAAGAGGAAAAAATGCATTTGTTTCAAAAGAAAAAGAGATTAGGGGAGGAAAAAGAAAAGAATTGTTCACTCATTACAAAGGAAAGAGAGGTTGGAGAGGAAAATAATCTCCATTGATTCCAAAAAAAAAACAAAGAAATCCAAGGGAAAAAAAGGGAGAAAAAAATGCATCCATAAAAACGAGAGGATGATTGGAGGGGAAGGGGGGAAAAAAATTGTCTATCCATTATAAAGGAAAAAAAGTTTCAAGATGAAAAGAACAATTATCCGCCCATTGCAAACAAGAAACAAGTTGAATGGAAAATAATTAATTATTCACTCATTTAATGATTGATCATCAATCAAAACTAAACTAATGATTAGTCAACATTGGGGCAATTATCACAACCACCGGTTTGATACTTACTCACTCAATTTTGAAGATGGTTTTCACAATGAAAATTGGTGAGTATCAAACACCACAATACTTGGGTTGATATTTGGTTCTTTAGTTTTCACCTAATTAATGAAAACTAGTTGCATTTTTTTAATTGTAAAAATTGAAAATTAGATGGGGTCAATGAAGAACTTGAGTTTGGTTTTCAAGCTAGGGTTTATAGTTTAGAATTGTAAGTGATGTTTAATTTTAGTTGGGCTTCTAGGATTTTAAGGTTCTTGCTTGTAGTTAGTATCCAATGCAACAACTTCATGTGGTGCCTTCTTCCAACAACACAAGTTGTTGCCTCCACAATTATAAAATACAAAATGCTCAACTCTCTTCTTGTTCTCCATTTTATCTTTTGTTTTTATTTGTTATTATGCTATTGCTCTAACTATAAAATCCTTATGTTTCAAGTTTTTTGTGTGTTTTTTTTCTCTATTTTTTGTAGTTTTTGTAATTTTTGTTTTTTTTTTTTTTTTTGTTTTTTTTTTTTTTTTTTTTTTTTTTTTTTTTTTTTTCTATTTTTTTTTTTTTTTTTTTTTTTTTTGTTTGTTTTTTTTTTCTTTTTTTTGTTTTTTTTTTTATTTTTTTTTTTTTTTTTTTTGGGGTTGTTTTGCCTTGGCTTGCTACTTTGCCTTCTTCTTAGATGTTCCACCTTCATGAAAAATTCAAAGAAATCCAAGTTTGCAAAGAAAAATCAACATCAATTTAAAAACGTAAAAAAATCAACAATTAAACATCTTCAAAAATTGCGTGTTCAAAGGAAAGTTTGGAAATCACATAACCAGAATGCATTGTGTTGAGGTTTTTTTGTGTGAATGACAACAAAAATGTTGATGTCTCTTGTGCACAAACTATGTAATGTGTCTTTCATTACAATAGTTCAATCTTAGTTCCAAACCCAAATTTTTTATAAAAAAATGAATTCATTTTGTACAACAAATGAAATGGAATAACATTATTGCATAACTATGTGAATGCAACCATTTTGTTATTGCAAAAAGATTCAATGAAAAAGTGAATAACCCTTTGAAAGGGAAAGTGAAGAAGTAGCTACTAAAAAAGAGGCCTAATTGTCTAAAAATTCATCTTCAATTTTTTTATACAAAACACCCTTTCTAAAAGGATGATGTGCAACAGAAAGAGTTTGTGGAAAAACTTGACTTTTATTTGTTAATTGTTAATGATGGAAGTGATGAGCAAATGTTGAATTTCTTTTGCACCAATTTGAATCTCATCTCTTTTCAATTGAATGCATTTGAATTGAATTTTGTCAGATTAAATTTTAATTTAATGAAATTTGAGTTTCATTTCAATGTTTTTCAATTGAATTTGGATCGAAATCAATTAAATTTCAATTTGAATTCAAGTTGCATACAATGTCATTCAATATGTTTTTCATCATTGCATTTCATGATCATTTGAAATGCATAGCAAGGTGGAGCCCAAATAAGTATAGGTAAAAATAATTGAAAATTGACCAAAATAATTTTACACTTGTAGTCTATTACTCACATCTATCATTGACCACTTTTCATCTATCTCTTATTGTTAGTATTCTCTTGTAGTTTGCATTTAACTTCTATTATATTGCAAATCCAGTGGCCGTTCCACAAGACCTCTCAATTGAGCTTCAATCATTAATTCAATGGTCCATACTTGTAGGACAAGTCCATTATAAGCACATTACAATATCACATTTCATGGCAAACGAATCTATCTATGAAGGAAGGTAGTTTATTTGTCCTCACATTGAAATCTCCCAAACTACAACACCTTTGGCCACACTCTTGATACCATTCGAAAGCCCCTTGACGAGTAGGGATGCACCAAGTTGGTTTTGTAATATTTTGAACTATGGTGGACAAATTATTGAATTGAACAATTTTGTCATTGAAAATCCATTTAAATCAAAAAAATAAATTATGAAAAAATTTGGGTGTGCTCTTGGTTTTGTTGGGAAACCTTCAACAAGTAGGATTTAATGAAAATGATTTGGAAATTTTTAGACATAAGGTATGAAAGATATTGAATTTTGAACAGTTTTTGTCATTGGAAATTAAAATTAAACAAATGGTTTTGGTAGGATAAATTAGTTGCATAACCATTGCCCACCAGAAATATTTTTGGAACATGGGGCACACCTCAACATAGAAACCTAAAATATGCCTCCTTCCATCCCGAAAATAAAAGCATTCTTTGTCATGCTTTCCCTCTTGCACCAATCAACCCCTTCTTTTTACCCCCCCTACAAGTTAGTTATTAGAGAAATCCGCAGTTCACCCTGTCTTTAGGCCTCCTTTCACCCCCTAACCCCTCTTTTCGTGGTATCCGTAAAGTAAGGAAATTTTATTAAATCTCAGTACGAAATGCTGAATCTCAGCATTTAATGCACAAGGTTTGAGAGGAATTATAGTAGCTGTACAGGTAGGAGCAGTGAAAATATATGTAGCAGCAGTGGAGGCGCTGGGGAAAAAGCAGGTTTTTAAAAAAATTTACCCTACCTTTGACCAAACTCAGGTTACTGGTGCTGGTGCTATTAATTCTCGCGTTTGGATATCTCCATTATATACATGGAATTTGAACCACAGCCAAACAATATGGGATGAAAATGAAGTGCTATTGAGAACATTTTCGGGAACTTGGG